>Ga0190338_1000063_pt1 | contig 20654 bp, 20 predicted proteins | sample 4872041112_MG_FD_163434 | JGI IMG/M metagenome (GOLD analysis project Ga0190338, IMG submission 163434) | Hydrothermal vent sediment bacterial communities from Southern Trench, Guaymas Basin, Mexico - 4872-04-11-12_MG | ecosystem: Environmental > Aquatic > Marine > Hydrothermal vents > Sediment ... | reverse complement strand
TTCTCAGTCCGGCCTCTTCCGCCAGCCTTATAGCAAAGCCGTCTTTTACATTGAATGATTTTATCTCATCCCCTCTATCGGAATAGATGATGCTCCCGTCGGTAAGGACACCGTCGACATCGAGGACGATTAGTTTTATCCTCCGCGCTCTTCTCAAAAAACCAGCCAAGGTCAACATCCCTCTTCCTCCTTGATGATTGCATCTATCCTTTTGATCATAGTTATCAATGGAGGAAGTTCCTTTAGCGGACAGGCATTAGGTCCGTCGGAGAGGGCTTGCTCTGGGTTGTCGTGAACCTCCAAGAAGATCCCGTCCACCCCAGCAGCTACCCCAGCCCGAGCAAGGTAGGAGATCAGTTCCCGTTGCCCCCCAGACGATCTTCCCTTTCCCCCCGGGAGCTGAAGGCTATGGGTGATGTCGAAGACCACCGGGATCCCCTCCCTCCTTATTAAGGGAAAGCTCCTCATATCGACCACTAAATTGTTGTACCCAAAGACGGTTCCTCGCTCGGTGATCATCACCCGCTCGTTACCTACCGAGAGGGCTTTCTCCACAATATGGACGACATCCCAGGGAGCGAGGAACTGCCCCTTCTTTACATTTATTGCCTTACCCGTTCGTGCTGCCGCCACAATGAGATCGGTCTGACGGGAGAGGAAGGCGGGTATCTGAATCAGATCCGCCACCTCTGCCACTTTCTCCGCCTGATGGGGCTCATGGATATCAGTGGTAATGGGGAGGGCTAATTCCTCTTTTATTCGGCGGAGGATCCGTAAACCTTCCTTAAGACCGGGGCCACGGAAGGAGGTTATCGATGTGCGGTTCGCCTTGTCGAAGGAGGCTTTGAAGATGAAGGGAATCTCTTTTTCCTCGGTTATCCTCTTCAACCTCGCCCCAAGGGAGAATGAATGTTCCTCACTTTCGATCACACAGGGACCGGCTATCAGCAACAGTGGGTCTCCTCCTCCGATGGAAATGGTAGAGGTTATCCTTATCTTTCTTGTTTTCATCTTCCTTTTTTGTATCGATAAGCTGCCCGAATAAAACTGGTGAATAACGGATGGGGGAGGAGGGGCTTCGATTTAAGCTCCGGGTGAAACTGACATCCCAAAAACCAAGGGTGGTTCTCCACCTCCACTATCTCCACATAGTTCCCATCAGGGGAGATACCGCTGAGCTTGAGCCCCGCCTTTTCAAGGGTCTCTCGATATTCAATATTGAATTCATACCGGTGGCGATGCCGTTCATATATCACCTCTTGGTTGTAAGCCTTGTAGGCGATGGAAGCCTCATCCAACTTGCAGGGGTACTTCCCCAATCTCATCGTTCCTCCCATATCGGTTACCCCTACCAGGTTAGGGAGAAGGTGGATGACGGGATGGGGTGTTTCCGGTTCGAACTCGGAGCTATTTGCTTTGGTGAGGTGGGCTACATTCCGGGCGAACTCTATAACCGCGCACTGCATTCCGAGGCAGATACCGAAGAAGGGAACCTTCTTCTCTCTCGCGTAACCGACCGCAGTGATCATACCTTCTACCCCTCGCTTACCGAACCCACCGGGGACGAGAACCCCTGACACTGAAGAGAGAAACTTCTCCGGTCCCTCCTTTTCAATATCCTCCGCCTCGATCCATTCTATGTTCACCTTAAGGGAATCGGGGTAGCCTCCGTGATGAAGGGCTTCGATGAGGCTCTTGTAGGAGTCGTGAAAGCCCACATATTTGCCTACCACTCCGATGGTAACCTCATCTTTAGGGTTTTTTATCCGGGCAACCAGCTCCTCCCAGGGGCGCATATCGGATTTCGTCTCCGGGAGCCCGAGGATTCTAGTGATAGCCTCATCAAGGCCTTCCTTTCTGAAGACCAGAGGAATCTCGTAGATACAATCGACATCTTTAGCGGTTATAACCGCCTCCTCAGAGACATTACAGAAGAGGGCGATCTTTGATTTTATCTCCCGGGGAAGGAAGCGGTCGGTACGACAGAGTATGATGTCGGGTTGGATTCCTATCTCTCGGAGCTCCTTCACACTGTGCTGGGTAGGCTTTGTCTTGAGCTCCTGGGAGGTTTTTATATAAGGGACAAGGGTCAGATGGATAAATACTGAGTTCCCTCGACCCAGCTCCTGACGAAGTTGACGGATCGCCTCGAGGAAGGGAAGACTTTCGATATCGCCTACCGTTCCTCCCACCTCTACTATCTTTATATCAGCCTTGTCTGCCTCCAGCGTGATGGAGTCCTTTATCTGGTCGGTAACATGGGGAATTACCTGCACCGTTTGCCCTAGGTAATCACCCCGGCGCTCTTTTTTTATCACTGCCTCATAGATCTGCCCCGAGGTGAAGTTGCTCACCTTGCTCGTGGTATAGCTGGTGAACCTCTCGTAATGCCCCAGATCGAGATCCGCTTCCGCCCCATCGTCGGTTACATAGACCTCGCCGTGCTGGAAGGGGCTCATCGTTCCTGGGTCGACATTGAGGTAGGGGTCGAGTTTAAGAAAGCTTACCTTCAATCCTCGGCTCTCCAGGAGACAGCCGATGGAAGAGGCAGCGATCCCCTTACCTAAGGAGGAGATCACCCCACCGGTTACGAAGATATATTTTGTCTTCCTTTTTGTTCCCATTAGTCTTAGGTCCCACCTTTCCTTATTATCTCCCTCACTTGCTCCAGGTCCTCTTTTGTGTTCACCTCATAGGATGGATAGGAGGTGAGGGCGACCTTTATCCTATACCCATATTCCAGAATCCTCAATTGCTCCAGCCCTTCGATGAGCTCAAGGGGCGTTTGTTTAAGGGTTGAGTAGATGAGGAGAAACTCCCTCCGAAAGACATAAAGCCCGATATGGCGGAAGTAGTTCCTGAGGAACTCAGTGTGAGCAAGTAACCATTCCCTTTCTTTCCCTAAGGGAGCCCTCTTGGGATGAGGTATTGGGGCTCTACTGAAATAGAGAGCATATCCCGAATCATCGGTGACCACTTTTACTATATTGGGATTGAATATATCCTCCGGCTTTTCTATCCTCCTCTTCAATGTAGCCACTACCGCCTCCTTCTCCTCCTCGAGAGCAGAAATAGCTTCGGTTATTGCCTCCTTTGAGATCAGCGGTTCATCCCCCTGGATGTTCGCCACGATCTCCATATCATCTCGCTTTTCCGCCACCTCCCTTACCCGATCGGTTCCGCTTTTGTGGTTTCTATCGGTCATCATCACCTTTCCGCCGAAGGAGCTTACCGCTTGATATATCCTCTCATCATCGGTGGCTACTATCAATTCGTCTATCTCCTCGCACTGGGAAGCCCGCTCGTAGACCCATTGGATCATCGGTTTCCCCATAATGTCAGCCAGTGGCTTCCCCGGAAAGCGAGAGGAGTGATATCGGGCAGGAATCACCGCCAGTACCTTCTTCCCCTCGATCATCAGCGTACCGGTCCTCTCCTGTCAAAACCTTTTTTATCGTCAGTATCTTATTAAAAACCCATACTTAAGTCAAACATAAAAGTATGTTTTAACTCTTTAAGAAGCGAGGAGGATCCAGCCAAGCTGCCAAAATAGTCTTGACAGCTTTCAATAAGTAAATTACCATATTCTATACCTTGAGGGAGGGAAATCTCCGAAGATTTTGTTGTTTGTTTCTCCCGGAGGGGGTTATTTTTAATCTAAGAAAGGATAGGTGATTCTTGGATGATCGGGGAGAAGATCGGGGTTTTGGGTACAAAGATAAGGTATGGAATCGCCAGGTTCTTCTCCCTTTTGAAGGTGAATCCGAGCGTACTTACCTTCATTGGTCTGGTGATAAATATCTACGCCGCTTTTCTTTTCGCCTCAGGAAGGATCAGGGTAGCAGGAATAATCGTACTCATCGCCGGTATCTTTGATATGGTAGATGGCACCCTGGCGAGGATCTCGGGGATGGTGAGCAGGTTCGGTTCCTTTTTTGATTCGGTTATCGACAGGTATTCCGATTTTATACTCTTTTCTGGTATAATTGTTCTCTACGCCCGGGTAGGGAGGATAGACAATCTGATTCTTACCAGCTTTGCTCTAATGGGAGCGATGATTACCAGTTATGCCAAGGCACGGGCGGAGAATCTTATAGAGAGTTGTAAGGTGGGGTTTATGGAGCGCCCAGAGCGGATTGTTATCTTAATATTGGGAGCGGTTTCCAATCATCTTTTGGTCGCCCTCTGGATATTGGCGGTGGGAACGAACATCACCGCTTTCCACCGGATATATCATACCTGGAGGGAGACCGAGAGGGTTTAATGGGTTCGGTAAAAACAATCGAAAGGGTAGGTGATATCAATGAGTGAAAAGAGCGGAGCGGTTAACCATCTTCCTAAGGCGGCGGGGCAACCGACTACCACCTATTTGGGAAGCCCAATCACTCCTATTCCTCCGGGGCTTCCTAAGAAGACAAAGTCCCTATGCCCGGAGTGTAAAAAGCTCCTCGACGCCGTCATCTTTGAGGAAGAGGGAAAGGTATGGATGGAGAAGGAGTGTCCCACTCATGGGAAATTCCGCGATCTCGTTTGGTCCGATGTTGAGCTCTATCTCAAGGCGGAAAAATGGTATTTTGGCGACAATAGAGGGCTTCTTAATCCAAAGGTGAAGAACGCTACTGTCTGCCCCTATCAATGTGGTTTGTGCAATCTCCACTTGAGCCATACGGTGATGGTGAATATAGACCTCACCAATCGCTGCGACCTTACCTGCCCTGTCTGCTTTGCCAATGCCAATGTCACCGGGTATGTGTATGAACCCTCCCTCGAGGAGGTTCGCACGATGTTGAAAGCGGTTCGAGATGAGCGACCGGTTGCCACCACCGTGGTCCAGTTCTCCGGAGGGGAGCCCACCATCTATCCTCGTTTCTTCGATGTGTTGAAGATGGCTAAGGAGCTTGGTTACAACCACCTCCAGATAGCGACCAACGGACTTAATATGGCTGATCTTGAATTTGCCAAGAGGGCGAAGGAGGCAGGGCTCCATACGATATACCTCCAGTTCGACGGAGTAACCGACGATGTCTATATGAAGACGAGGGGGCTCAAGCTCTTCAAGACAAAGCTTCAGGCGATAGAGAACTGTAGGAAGGTGGGGATAATGGTTGTTCTCGTTCCCACTATGATCAAGGGGGTAAACGACCATCAGGCGGGGGATATCGTCAAATTTGGTATCGAAAACGCCGATATCTGCCGAGGGGTAAGCTTCCAGCCAGTCGCCTTCACCGGAAGGATCTCTCGGAAGGAGAGGGAGAAACAAAGATACACTCTGACTGACTTAGCCTGGGATATCGAACGGCAGACAAACGGCATCCTGAGAGCGCGGGAGGATTGGTATCCCATCAGCTTCGCTGCTCCCTTCTCTCGCTTCTATAGTGCTGTTCGTGGCTATCCGGTGGCCACCCTTACCTGCCATCCCCATTGTTCCTTAGCCACTTATCTCATCATTAACCGGAAGGACCCAAGCAAATTCGTTCCCATCACCCGGGTTATCGATGTAGAGGGGATGCTTACCGAGATGGATAAGCTGGCGGAGAAAACCGAGACCTCACGGTTCAAGTCGTTTGCCAAGATAAAGGCGTTTAACATCGTGCGAAAGCACTTTAGATCGGAGAACGCACCTGAAGGGCTTACCTTCACCAAATTACTCGAATCGATCAACGGTCTTATGGACAAGGAGCTGAGGAAGGGGGGAGGGACCGAATGGATTGCCTTCCTCGTTGGGGGGATGCACTTTATGGATCTTTACAACTACGATGTAGAACGGGTAAAGCGATGTGTCATCCACTACGCCACTCCTGATGGTTCTATCTATCCCTTCTGTACCTATAATGGTGGTCCTACCTTTAGGGAGAAGGTGGAGAAGAAATTCTCCATCCCTCTTGAGGAGTGGAAGAAAAAAATGGGCAAGAGCTGATCCCAAGCGATAAAGGAAACTTGCGTATATTTTGAAGGCGGCTTAAAAGGTCGCCTTTTTATTACTCATATTTTAAAGCGTCTATCGGATCTTGCTTCGCTGCGCGGAAGGCAGGGTAGAGAGAGCCAAGTACCCCTCCAATGATACCCAGTGCTCCAGCGATTAACATCCAGCGGAGGGTAATCTCTACGGTGAGGAGAGGGAATATCTTAATGATTATATGCCTTGCGATGTAAGCGGTGAGATATCCTACGAACACCCCTATAGTAGAGATAATGAGGGCTTCAATTACTATGTTCCTTATGATATAGTGTCTCGTTGCCCCTATTGCCTTCAGGATACCTATTTCCCGGGTCCGTTCAATTATCGCAGTGTACATAGCGAGGAGGATGGCAAGAAAACTGGCGATGATCGCCACCGCAGTGGTAGCGAGGTTAAGCGCCCTCAACCCTACTGCGCTTTTCGACAGTTCTTCAGTATAGGTGGAGATGATGTTTATCTGATATCCTTTGAATTCCTTTCTCAGTCTTTCCGCGACCTTCTCCGCTATTTGCTGGGAGGAACACTTTATGAAGAAGAGAGACACTTTCCCCGGAAACCCGAGGATATCTTGCAGGGTGGAAAGGGGCAAATAGATCATCGCCCCTACATTGGGTTTGCATATCCCTACCAAGGTAAATTGATGGTTGAGGATGGTGACCTTATCCCCTATCTTGAGGCCGGTTTTTTGAGTAAGTCTTTTGTCAAGGACGAGATCGTAAGGTCCTTGAAGAAACCTTCCCTCAAGTATCTCCAACCTTCTACCTATTGGGGTAAATCCTTGTTCATCAATACCGAAGATATTGTGATAGAAGTTATCTATCTGTTTGGTGTTCCATACCAATATAGGAACCACCCCGGTTATGCCATTAATTTTAAGTAGGTGATTCTTTATCCCTATAGGCATAAGCGCCTTACTCAATCCGAGGAAGCTCGCTGCTCCCAATGGTTGAAAGAGGATGTCGCCACCGACATTCTCGATCGATTGAGCGTGATGGATCAGGGTTCCATTTGTCATCCCTACAAGCACGATGACCAAGGCAACCCCTAAGGCAACGGCAGCAACGCTCACCATAGTCCTCGTTTTCTTTTGGGTGAGATTGGATATGGGAAAACAAACCATCTTTCTCCTCCTGAAAAATCCAGAGGTTAAGTATAGTATATCGATGGAAACGAAGCAAGGAAAATTTGGTAGCCTAATGGGTATTCCTTTCCTTGTTCAGCGTTTTTTCTCTCTGGTATAATGAATTTGGTTAAGATGAGGGAGGCTGGCGGTGATCCGCTTTGAAGATATTGCTGAAGAGGTGACTAAGCATCATAAGGACGCCGATGTTGGACTTCTAAGACGGGCTTATGTTTTCTCCGCTAAGGAGCATAAGGGACAGGTGAGAAGATCCGGCGAACCCTATCTCATCCATCCTTTGGCGGTAGCTATGATCCTTGCTCAGCTTAAGCTTGATCCAGTGGCAGTAGCGGTAGGGCTTCTTCACGATGTGGTGGAGGATGCTGGGGTATCGATGAAGAAGATCGAACAGTATTTCGGCTCTGAGGTGGCTTCGCTCGTTGATGGAGTGACCAAGATGAGCCGGCTTTCTTTCACCTCTCGAGAAGAACAACAGGCAGAATCCTTTAGGAAGATGCTTCTGGCGATGGCGAGAGATATAAGGGTGCTTTTGGTGAAGATAGCCGATCGGCTTCACAATATGCGCACCTTGCATCATCTTCCTGCTAAAGACCGGATAAGGGTAGCTCGGGAGACGATGGATATATATGTCCCCTTGACCAATCGATTGGGGATGCATCGGGTACAGACGGAGCTTGAAGATCTTGCCTTTCGTTATCTTCATCCTCGGATCTACCATACCCTGGCAGACAAGGTTGAGGAGGAGAAGAGGGTGAGCGCTTCTTTCATAAAGAAGGTTACCGATACAATAAAGAAAAAATTGGATGAGGCGGGAATATCAGCGAGTATTGAGGGCCGAGTGAAGAGTGTGTACTCGTTATACCGGAAGATGATGCGTCAGGGAGTGAGTCTCGATCAGATCTATGATTATATCGCCTTTCGAGTGATCACCGATACGGTGGCCAATTGTTGGGGGGCGTTGGGGATCGTTCATAGCTTATGGACCCCTGTTCCCGGTAGGTTTCGGGATTATATTTCCACCCCTAAGCCGAACGGATATCAATCCCTCCACACCTCGGTAGTTACTAGGGAGGGTCAGGTTTTCGAGATCCAGATAAGGACCTGGGAGATGCACCGGGTAGCCGAGGAAGGGATTGCTGCCCACTGGGCATATAAGGAGGGGCGAAAGGCAACCATTGAGGATCGCAACTTTGTGTGGCTTCGTCATATAATCGAATGGCAACGGGAGGTAACCAATCCCAAGGAGTTTATGACTTCTCTTAAGTTCGATCTCTTCCCTGAGGAGGTATATGCCCTTACCCCTAAGGGGGAGGTCAAGACCTTTCCCCGGCGGGCTACCGCCCTTGATTTCGCTTACGCAGTCCATACGGAGATCGGTCATCAGGCGGTAGGGGCGAGGATAAATGGACGGGTCCTTCCCCTAAAGACTCAGCTCAAGCATGGTGATATCGTTGAGATCATTACCTTTCCTGATCATACCCCTACTATGGAGGCATTGAGGCATGTTTTTACCTCTCGGGCAAAGAACCATATAAGACGATATCTAAAGCAGAAAAGCCACCATCTACTCGAGGAATTGGGAAAGGAGGTTTTGTCCTCCCGGTTAAACGGGGGGGCAGATGAGTGGGCAGGGAGGTTGTTATCCGAGTGGGGATTGAGAAAGAGGGAGGAGCTTTTCCTTTTGGTGACATTGGGCAAGGTTCCCCTTCCCAAAGCCTCTTCCAAATCTTCCCAGAAATCCTCTTTGAAGAAGGATGAAGGGGTCCTTGATGGTAGGTTTGCCTTTTTTAGTCCCGGAGTGGTCAAAGGGAAAGGTTTCTACCTTCGTGCTCCTTGCTGTCTTCCTCTCCCCGGTGAAGAAGCTATGGGGGTGGAAATAGATGATGGTTTGGTTTTGGTCCATTCGAGTTATTGTGTTTGGTTTGAGCGGGCAGTTTCTGAGGAGGCGAGGGTCGGCAAGATCAAATGGGGAAAGGTGAATGAGGAAAGGCATAGGGTTAGAATAAGGTGTTATTTCTTAAATAGGGGAGAGATAGAGAAAAGGTTGGAGAGAAAGTTGGCTCTCATTAAAGGAAAGGTGGTAGAAAGGGTGGATTTTGAGGGTAGGGTGAGGTTTGATCTCGAATTCGAGATCAATAACTACAAAGAGTTTTCTAAAATAGCCGAACAGCTCTCGAGGTTAGGAGGGTTTTTAGGGTTTGAGAGAATGGCTCTTTAAAATCTTTTAAGGAGGGGAGATTATGGGTAAAGAGATTATTGAAACGAGTAAAGCTCCTGAACCGATAGGTCCTTATTCTCAAGCTGTCAAGGTAGGAAATCTGGTTTTTGTTTCAGGGCAGGTGGCAATAGACCCTAAAACGGGGAAGTTGCATTCAGGTTCTTTAAAGGAGCAGGTAGAGATAATTATGAGGAATATTGGGAATATCCTTAAGGTAGCGGGTGGAGGTTTGGAAGACATAGTTCAAACTACCATCTATCTCAGCGATATTTCTAAGTTCTCTGAGGTGAACAAAGCATATGCTTCCTTTTTCCAACGGGATTATCCTGCCCGGGTAACGGTAGGAGTTTCCTCTCTTCCCGGTGGGGCAGAGGTTGAGATAGCGGTTATCGCTTTTATCCCTTAACCGGCTTTTTTCACTTTACCCGACTTTAAACACCGGGTGCAGATCCATATTCTCTTGGGAACCCCTGCTACCAGCGCTCTTACCCGCTGGAGGTTGGGACGCCATTTTCTATTGGTCAGGTTGTGGGCATGGCTTATATTATGCCCGAATTGAAGTCCCTTTCCACAGATAGCGCAGCGTCTTGCCATTTTTTAACCCCCTTAGGCATTCGTTATTTAAAGGAAACTTATAGTATCAATTTTTTTTATCCAAGGCAACAATTTTTTATGGGTTGAACAAGCAGTATACATTCTTCTTCTACTAAATATACGATATTTGTAGTTTTTTGCCACAATATATTGTATCCTATTGAAAAATAAAGATTTTTTGCATTTTTTTCTTGACAAGGGGTAGATAGTGGTATATAGTAAACTTATCTCAAGGATAGACTACTATGGAATACTATACTACAGCACAAGTAGCTCGGATTATTGGTATTACCAAGAAGACCCTTTATACCTGGTTGAAGAAGGGGAAGATCCCGGAGCCAGATCGTGATTACCGTAATTATCGCATCTGGACTGAGGAGGATATAAAGAACTGCTTGAGCTACAAGAACCGGCGAATACCGGGTGGCAAGCGGGTGCAAGAGGCGGAGAAGAGTTCAGGTAAGAGGTAGAGGAGAGAGGGCTGTTTTGCAAGGATGGGAAAGGGTTAGCTAAAGAGTTTTAAGGAGGTAGAGAGTGGCTCTCTTTGGTAAGGTTCGGAGATTAGTCGGACTGGATATTGGATCCAGTTCGGTAAAACTGGTGGAGCTTAAGAGATTGGGCAAAGGGGGGATGGGTTATCAATTGGTTAACCTCGGTTTGGAAGAGCTTCCTCCGGAGACGATAGTGGATGGAGCAATTATGGATTCCGGGGTGGTAATTGATTCGATAAACCGTCTTTTCTCGGAGAATAGGATCAAATTAAAGGATGTGGCTACCTCTATCTCTGGAAGCTCTGTTATAATAAGGAAGATAGTAATGCCAGCGATGAGTGATGAAGAGCTGGCTGAATCCATTCCTTGGGAAGCGGAACAATACATCCCCTTTGATATTGGTGAGGTGAGTATAGACTATCAGATTGTAGAGCGCACCAGCTCGATGGAAGGGGAGAATATGTCCGTCATCCTGGTAGCGGTTAAGAAGGACAAGATCAATGAGTATACCGCGGTTATCAGTCAGGCGGGTAAGAACCCGGTGGTGGTGGATGTTGACGCCTTTGCTCTCGAGAACGCTTATGAGATTAATTATCCTGAGGATAAGGACAAGGTAGTAGCCCTTATAAATATAGGCGCTTCAGTGACCAATGTTACCATTCTTCAGCGGGGGACCCCCGAATTTTGGCGAGATATATCTATGGGGGGCAATCAGTATACCGAAGCCATTCAGCGAGAGCTCGGCTTGAGCTTTGATCAGGCGGAGAACCTGAAGAAGGGGTTTGAGATAGAGGGAGTGCCGGCAGAAAGGGTGATCCCGGTAATAAATTCGGTTTCCGCTAATATGGTTAAGGAGGTCCAAAAGACGCTTGATTTCTTCCAGGTCACCTCGTTGGATAAGATCGTCATCTCCGGCGGTGCCTCTAAGACTATAGGGCTCGACCAGATACTCTCCGAGAGGTTTAGCACCCCAGTGGAGATAATGAACCCCTTCCGGGCTCTTGAGTATAATCCCAAAGATTTTGATGCCGAATATTTAAACGAGATAGCTCCCAATTTTGCCATTGCCGTCGGTCTTGGGTTAAGGGAATTGGGGGATAAAGAATGATAAAGATAAACCTGTTACGAGAGGAGTTAGAGCCTCAGAAGAAACCGGCTGTTGAGGTTAGTCAGCAAAGGAGGAATCTGCTCTTCGTTTTGCTGGTGGTGGGAGCGGTTGCTTTTTTGGGATATCGTTGGTTTACCTTGAATAGCAGGTTGAACGAGATGAACCGGAGGATAAACTTGGCACAGAGGGAGAAGGCGAACTTGGCTACCATAATAGAGGAGGTTCATCGGTACGACCAGAGAAGGAAGGAACTGGAGAGGAAGCTCAATCTTATCCTTCAGCTCCAGAAAAACAGAACGGGACCGGTGGAGTTGTTAAAGGAGGTTGCCTATCTTCTGCCTCCCCAGCTTTGGTTTACCTCTTTGATTCAACGGGGCAATGCGGTTACCATCGAAGGGGATGCTATCTCTTACAATGCTATCGCCGATTTTCTTAAGAATTTGGATAGTTCTCCCTATGTAGCCAAAGGGAGCGTTGACCTTTTGGAAGCAGTGGAGGCAGCGGGGGGGATTAAAAGGTTTTCCTTGACCTTTGTCTTCACTATTCCTAAATCGTCTCAAGCGTCTTCGGTGGCTGAATAAGGAGGTAACTTATGGAATTCTCAAAACTTTCTCCCGGTGCTCAGATCGCGGTTATCAGCATTCTCCTGGTGGCTATGGTGCTTTCGGTACAGATGATGCTTTTCTCTAAGATGGAGAAGCAGATAAAGAGCAAGGAGGCGGAGCTTGAGGCTTTGAATAGGGAAATCCATCGAGGGAAGGTAACCGCGGCTAAACTCCAGGAGTTCAAGAGAGAAACGGAGAGGCTTGAGGCAAGGTTTAAGACTATGCTTCGCATCCTCCCCGAGCAGAAGGAGACGGAGGATCTGCTTCGTAAAGTCCAGAGTTTAGCCGTTGATTCCAATCTCCAGGTAATTCGGTTTGATCCCCAGCCTTTGGTGACCCGTGAATTTTATGCGGAGTATCCCATTGTTATGCAGCTGTCGGGTTCCTATTACAACCTGCTCTCATTCTTTGAGAAGATAAGCAAGCTCCCCCGCATCATCAATATCGGCAACTTGGAGATAAGGGCAACGCCTCAAGGGGGGACGGTAAACACCAACTGTGTGGCAGTTACCTTTGTGTTTATTGGGTGAGCTTATCCAAGGGAGGTTAACTACGGTGGTAAGAAAAAGGATTATGATCACAGCCTTTTTAATGATTGGGTTTTTTATGCTGATAGCCACTGGTTTAAGCTCGCCCGCCTTTCAAGCTCAATCTGTGAAAAAGGAAAAGAAGCCGGCTCCTCCGCCTCAGACTTCTACGAAGGGGAAAGGGATAGAGAAAGTGAAGGAGGCGCTTGCTGCGAGGGAGAAGGAGCGGGAAAAGAGGCTCCGCTATAACATAGGATTAGCGCGGGACCCCTTCAGAAATCCGGTTGCTCCTACTGCGGGGAAGGGGAGGGGAAGACCTCCGGGCGAGAAAGGAATGCTTATTTCTGAGCTTCAGCTTGTTGGTATTGTGAAGAAGGGCAATGAATACATCGCCTTCTTCAATGGATCGGATAATGTGGGTTATTTCCTTCGGGTTAACGATCGGGTCTATGATGGATGGGTGAAGAAGATAGGACCGGATTATGTTATCTTTGAGCAGGAAATAAACGACCCATACTCCCTTAAGAAGACCCGGGAGGTGGTTAAGAAACTTTATTCTGAGGGTGGAGGAAAGTAATGAGAAGGGGAAGATTATTGATATTCCTTTTAGCCCTCGCTCTGGTAGTAGCGGGCGGGGAAGGTTTGGCTCTTTGGAATGAGCAGAATGTGAAGATCACCTCGATTTCTGCCACCAAGGTTGCTTCTGGGACAGAGGTTACGATTATGGGGAATGCTCCCCTCCTTTATTCATATTATGTTCCTGCAGCCACTCCGGATCAACTTTTGGTCGACTTCCCCAACACCCTCCCTGCTGAGATCCCCCTTAAGATGGAGCCGAATACTCCTGAGGTGAAAAGGATAGAAGTGGAGAAGGTTTCTACTAAGGAGATGGAGCTTACCCGGGTGAAGATCCATTTCGCCCAGCCCTGTCAGTTTGAAGTTCGAGATGGGGGCAAGGAACTGAGGATATTTGTTCGACTTAAACCAGGTGAACCGGTAACGAAGAAGGAAGTAAAGCCTCAAGAAGTGGCTAAGCCGGTGATAAAGAAGAAGGAGAAAGAGGTTCCTTCTGCTCCCCCACCGTTGAAGAAAGAAGTAACAGGAGCTGGGCAAGCGAGGAATGTGAACAAGATCATCGCGAGGAAGGTGGATGATACGGTGGTGGTCTCCGTGCTTGGGAATGGTAGGTTTAAATTCAATAAATTTGAGCTTTCGAACCCACCGCGCTTGGTTTTGGATATAGAGGCGGTGAAAAAGTTAAGCAGGGATATAATTAAGGTAGATTCTCCTCTCCTATCCAGGGTAAGGAGTTCTCAATTCAAGTCTCAGCCCGTTCCCATAACCAGAGTGGTGCTCGATCTGGGGAAAGCGACGAGTTATGAGATAATTCCCGAAGCCAATGTTTTAAAGGTACTTTTGAGTCCTCTTCCTCCGGGGAAAAAGGTGGCTGTGCTGAGAAAAGAAGCAGAGAAGCCGGTAGTTCCTCCTCCCAAGAAGGAGAAAAAGACAGAGGTGGTTCCTCCCAAGAGGGTTGAGAAGGAGAAACTGGTTAAGAAGAAGGTAGTTCCTACAAAGATCGCGCCCCCCAAAGAGGAGAAGGTAGCTCTTCCTGCAGTAGCGAAGAAGCCGCTCGCGGAGAAAAAGGTAATCTCTCGTCCCACTGCTCCTTCCGTTTCGGAGAAGGTTGCCCCCAAGGAAGAGAAGAAGCCAAGTGAGCTCATCAGCCTCAAGTTCCGTGATGCTGATATAAGGGATGTGATCCGTCTTTTCGCCGATTTTACTGGGAAGAATTTCGTCATCGATCCTGGAGTATCGGGAAGGGTGACCGTGGTTTTGAACGATGTTCCTTGGGAGAAGGCGCTCGATATCATCTTACGGAATAATGATTTGGCTAAGGTTGAGGAGGAGGGAGTTTATTGGATCGCAACTGCTGCCAAAATAAAGGCGAGGGAAGATGCTCAGCGTGCTCTTGAGGAATCGAGGAAGTTAAGTGCCCCTCTGACCACCGCCACTCAGCGGATATCCTATGCCAAGGCGAGGGAGCTTGAGCCCATAGTACGGCAGAACCTTACCAAGCGTGGCACGGTAATCGTTGATGAGAGAACCAATACCCTCATCATCTCCGATATAGAGGGCAAGGTATCAGAGATCGTAAACCTGATAAAGAGCCTTGATGTCCCCACCAAGCAGGTTCTGATCTCAGCGAGGATAGTGGAATCCACTCAGGAGTTCATTCAGCGTTTGGGTGTTCAATGGGGGCTTAAGGCTGTGGGCGATGCCGCCCATGGGAATACTACTCAGTTTGTATTCCCTAATACCTATGTGGTTCAGGGTGCTACTGGGATTTCGAGCCAGATAAGCGATTATAAGGTTCCCTATGCGGTGAACCTGCCCATTACCCCCACTGCTGGTATTGGGATCAGCTTCGGCAATATCTTGAACAGTTTCAGGCTTGACGCTCAGCTTTTGGTAGCGGAACAGACCGGTGAGATAAGAGTTCTTTCTCGTCCTCGTGTAGCTACCCAGAGCAACAAGCAGGCGAAGATAGAAAGTGGTCAAGTTCTTCCTTACCAGACATATACCGAGATGATGGGTGCCATCACCCAGTTCCTGACCGCTACCCTTTCCCTCGCGGTGACCCCACAGATTACCGCTGAGAACACGGTGATGATGGACATAGAGATAAAGAACGACACGGTCGGTATCTCCTATCCTGGTGTCCATGGTTCACTCCTTCCCTCCAAGGCTACGCAATCCGCTACCTCAAGTATCTTGGTTGCCAATGGGGAGACAGCGGTTATTGGTGGTATTGCCACCCTGCGGACCGAGATTACCAGAGGAAGGGTTCCCTTGTTCCACCGGATCCCCATTTTAGGTTGGTTATTTAAGAACAAGGACGAAAAACAGCAAAATAAAGAGCTGGTAATATTTATTACACCCTCGATTCTAAACCCTTAATGGGGAGCATTGCTCCCTTTTAGTGAGGATGGAGAGATGATGAAAAAAATTTGGTTGCTCCCAATGGTATTGCTTCCTCTTTTCTATCTCTGTTGGGGATGTACCGGTCAAAACAAGGAGGCATCTACTATAGCACCAGTGGTGTTGAGCGTTGATTCTATCATCCCTACCACCTCTCCTTTTGGAGATGTGCGAACAAATGTCGATGATACGGTTGAGGTGACCTTGTCCAATCACTTGAAGGATCCCGATGCCACCTCTCCCACCCATTTTGCCGATGTGATCGTTACCAGCTATCGGGTAAGCTTTACCCGGACCGATGGAGGAACTGACGTTCCCAGTGGTTTTGAGCAGGCGATTACTTATCGGGTTCCCGCTAATGGGAGCACTACGATAACCGGACTGGTGGTGGTGAAGGCGTATCAGAAACTTTATGAACCTCTTGGTTATTTGATGTCGCTTGGATATGAGCCTTCGACCAATCTTCCCACCATCTCCTGTAATATAATCATTGAGTTCACCGGAGAGACCGAGGCTGGTTATAAGGTTTATGCTAAAGGGAGCGTTCCTATAACCTTTGCCGCCTACCCCGATTCCCAATAAGGAGGGAGAGATATGTTTCTTCGTAAGATGGCTAAAAACCTACTATGGGGGGTTGTTATATTCTCCCTGTTGTTCGTAGGGTGCAACAAGCTGAGCGAGCCTTCAAGCCCTACAGGACCGATAAACACAGGGATAAGCGGTCATTATTTCACCGGAGTTGGCGATCTTACTCTGACCGTGGAACCCACCAAAGGTACCGCTCCCTTGAATGTTATGGTAACGGTGACAATCACCACCACTGCAAATGTTCCCCTGGCAGGTAATCAGGTTACCATCACCGCTACCTCCGGCATTTTCCCCAACTTTAGTAATACAATCACCCTCACCACTGACTCCGATGGTAAGGTGGAGACCGTCCTTAACGATGTAACCCTTGACGGTACGATAGTAACCGCCTCTTGGAGCCATTATAAGAAGACGGCGTTGATCGATATCAACAACCGCCCGGTGGCGAACCTGGTGGTGACCCCGAACGCGATGAGCGCGGGAACCAGCGTCACTTTCCGGATGGATGCTTCAGCATCGCACGATCCGGAGGATGGGAACAATATTACTTATTCTTTTTCCGCTAAGTGCACCAATGACTCAGTAACGGCAGGGACGATAACCCCGGGCGATAACAATACTCCTATCCAATTCGTAACCATTGGTGGGCAGACCGCGGCTGAGCGTCCCGTTGCCGGCGATGTGGTCGTTTTCAGTGTCACCGTTACTGATACTGAGGGAGCGACGGATACAGCTGTGGTCTCGATAACGGTGAGCTGATCTCTGGTTATCTGTTCAGATATTGAAGGAGAGAGAGGGAGAATATTCCCTCTCTTTGTCTTTTGAGCAGGGGAAAGGAGTTGACTTTGGGGAGGGATAAATGGTATAAATATAAAAGAGGTGTTAATTTATGCCGGAAGATATGGGAGCTTTTTCAAAGAAGATCGAGGAGTTAAAGGAGAAGATAGCCCGTAACCCCTCTTCGAGGCTTTTCCTTCAGCTTGCTGAGGAGTATCGCCGTTCAGGGAATCCAGAGGAGGCGATCGCTGTTCTTGAAGAAGGGCTAAAGCACCATCCTAATTATACTGCTGCCAAGGTTTGTCTTGCTAAAGCGTTGATCGATCTCAATCGCCTATCCGAGGCAAAGGATATCCTGGAAGAGGTAGTTAGGGTTGTCCCGGAGAATTTGGTAGCGAACCGTGCCCTTGCAGATATTTACTACATTCAGGGAAATACAGAGGCAGCCCTATCTCGATATGAGCTCATCCAGATGTATAACCCTGCTGATAAGGAGATAACAGAGCGGATTGAAGAGATAAAGAAGTCTCTTCTCTCCGTCCCGGGCGAAATTCCTCAGGAGCCTGAAGAGGTGGAAGGGGGATCTATTGAGGTAAGTGAACCCCCTTCTACGGAGGTTATCAAGGAAGAGGTTGAAATTGCCTCTCCTCCAGTTGAAGAAGTGAGTAAAGAAGAAGCTCCTCCAGCTGATAGGGGAGTATCGCCTGAGATAGCATCTTCTTCGGAAGCACCTCTGGAGAAAGAGGTAGAACCTTCATCAGCTGAGCCTATTCCCCCGCCAGATACCGATTTGAGCGAGCTTAAGGAGGTAAATGAAACTCCCTCCTCAGAGGAGATGGTTCCTGAGGTGGAGTTGGATCTTACCAATATAGAAGGAGAACTGCCAGAACTGGAGACGAAATTAGAGATCAACGCACCTCCTTCGGAAAAGAAGAGCACTCCCCCACCTCCAGCGGAAGCGGAAGTGAAGGTAGAAGGTTCCGTTTCGCAGGAAGAAGAATTTCTCACCCCCACGATGGCTGAGCTTTACGAAAGACAAGGTATGTTTGATAAAGCTCTTGAGATATATAGCAGGTTGCTTAATAAGTATCCCAACAGCGCCGAGCTTAGGGATAGGATAGCAAGAGTTAAAGCGAGGATGGAAGGGAAGATAGGGGAACGCACAATTGAGGAGAAGATTCCCCCTAAGCCACCGGTTACCTCTGTTGAAGAGAAAGCTAAGGCTGCCTCTCCTCCTAAGATGGAGGGGCTCCCAGCCGATGTGAGGAAAAAGGAGAAGATAGATACCTTGAACAAGTGGCTTGAGACCATTAAGAAGATGCGAGGATAGGTTGGAGTAGTCGCTGATGTTTCGAGAAGTATTAGAGCGGATTGCCGATTCTTTGAAGGAGATCTATGGTATTTTTGTAATGGACTCCGACGGGCTCTCGGTGGAGAAGGTGGTATTGGGGGATGAGTATACCTTGGAGACGCTGGCGGTAGAATGTGCTAATTATATGAAGAATGCTCAGGTGATGCTCTCTAATCCTCAACTTGGTGGTGCAGATGAGCTCTTTTTAAGTGCCCAGCGGATGCAAATTTTGGTAAAGACACTTTCTCCTGATTACTATTTAATATTATTTTTAAAACCGGGAGCCAGTGTGGGGCAAGCGAGGTACGAGCTTTCCAAAGCCAAGCTCGACTTAGCAAAGGAATTCTGAATATAGTCTTCAGATCGGTTGAAGGGGGGCTTTCCTTCCCCTATTTTTTTATCCTGTTGACAGGAAAGGGTGGTGTTTTTATAATAATCCCGATTTTCGCTTACTGGAAGGAGGGAGGAAGAGGTTGTATACCACCAGTGATTTCAGGAATGGGCTAAAGATAGAGCTTGATGGAACGCCTTATGAAATCGTGGAGTTCTTACATGTGAAACCCGGTAAGGGAGGGGCTTTTGTCCGTACCAAGTTAAAGAACTTAGAGACAGGGGCGGTTCTCGATCATACTTTCCGTGCTGGAGAGCGGGTGAAGAAGCCAGATCTTAAAGAGCGGACTGCTCAGTATCTTTACCGCGAGGGGGAGAACTATTTCTTTATGGATACCGAGACCTATGAGGAGTTGACCCTTAACGAAGACCATCTGGGAGAGGCGGCGAGCTTCCTCGTAGAAAACCTCGAGGTGATCATCCTTTATCACAATGATCGTCCTATAGGGGTAGAGTTGCCTATCTTTGTGGAGGTGAAGGTGGTAAAGACCGATCCTGGAATAAGGGGTGATACTGCCTCTGGTGGCACCAAACCTGCGGAGCTTGAATCTGGAGCAGTGGTTCAGGTCCCCTTGTTCATCGATGAGGGTGATATAATAAAGGTGGATACCCGTAGTGGAGAATATGTGGAACGGGTTTCAAAATAGGAGTGGAGAGGAAGTGAAGACTGAGGAGATTAAAGAGTTATTAAGGTTAATGGCAGAAGGTGATGTCCAGGAGTTTGAGTTGGAGTGGGAGGGGGTTAGGCTAAAGATCAAGAAGTACGATCGTTCTTTACCGCCCGTTATATCTAAAGAGGTGGTGGCGGTACCAGGGCCAGAGGTGCGAGAAGTTCCAGCCCAGCCGAGGGAGAAGGAGGCGAGGGAGGAAGAGGTTCATTCTGAAGACAATTTTTATATAGTTCGTTCTCCGATTGTAGGCACTTTTTACCGGGCGCCGAATCCAGAAGCGGATCCCTTTGTTGAAATTGGCGATCATGTGGAGGAAGGACAGGTTCTCTGTATTGTAGAGGCGATGAAGATTATGAATGAGATCGCAGCGGAGAAGGCGGGGGAGGTGGTCAAGATATTTGTAGAGAACGCTCAGCCGGTGGAGTACGGGCAGGAGCTCTTTGCTATCAAGCCGAGTAACCCCTCATAATCCTTCTGCCAGCTTCAACCCGATAATCCCCTGGGCTAACCAACGAGGGAGGTATGTTTAAAAAGATTCTCATCGCCAATAGAGGGGAGATCGCCCTTCGGATCATCTGGGCGTGCAAGGAGTTGGGGATAAAGACGGTTGCCGTTTATTCCGAAGCAGATCGGGATGCCCTCCATGTTAAATTTGCCGATGAAAGCATCTGCATCGGTCCCCCAAAGAGTGGGGATTCCTACCTTAATATCGCCAGCATAATCAGTGCCGCTGAGGTCACTGGCGCTGAGGCTATCCATCCGGGATATGGTTTTCTTGCTGAGAATCCTCAATTTGCCGAAGTATGCGATTCTTGCGGAATAACATTCATTGGTCCTTCCGCTGAGGTGATAAAGCTTATGGGCAATAAGTCGGAAGCGCGAAAGCTGATGAGCGATATCGGGGTTCCCGTTACTTCAGGGAGCAAGGATACGGTGAGCTCAGTGAAGGAGGCAGCGAAGATAGCTACCAAGATCGGATATCCCATAATGCTTAAGGCATCGGCGGGTGGTGGAGGGAGGGGGATGCGGATAGTCTATTCTGAGGATGAACTTCCGGAGCATTTTAAGATGGCTCAGGTGGAGGCGGAGGCGGCTTTCGGCGACCCCAGTCTTTATGTGGAGAAGTATGTGGAGCATCCACGACACATTGAGTTTCAGATAATAGGAGATCTAAAGGGGAATATCGTTCATCTCGGAGAGAGGGAATGCTCCATCCAACGACGGCATCAGAAGTTGGTCGAGGAGTCCCCGTCCC
>Ga0190338_1000061_pt1 | contig 21594 bp, 17 predicted proteins | sample 4872041112_MG_FD_163434 | JGI IMG/M metagenome (GOLD analysis project Ga0190338, IMG submission 163434) | Hydrothermal vent sediment bacterial communities from Southern Trench, Guaymas Basin, Mexico - 4872-04-11-12_MG | ecosystem: Environmental > Aquatic > Marine > Hydrothermal vents > Sediment ... | reverse complement strand
CCTTTGCTCTCCATTATGGTGCGATATAGTCTTTTTATCTCTTTAATATGGCATTCCGCACTAAACAGTCTCTCTACCTTTTTCCTTCCCCGCTTCCCCATCTCCAATCTCTTTCTTTCATCCTTAAGCAGGGATAAAACCGCTGAAGCCATCATCTCAATATCACAAGGAGGAACAAGGATACCCTCTTCTCCATCCTCTACAATCTCCGGGATCGCCCCTGAACGATAGGCAACAACGGGAAGGGAACCCGCCATCGCCTCAATAACCACCCTCCCAAAGGGCTCATCAAGCGAGGTGATAACAAAAAGATCGAGACTCCTTACAATTTTCGGTATATCCTTCCGGAAACCAAGGAAGAAAACCTTCTTTCCAATTCCAAGTTCTGAGACGATCTCCTTAAGTCGTGAGAGATACTCACCACCAGTGATATCTGCTCCCACCACTACAAATCTAACATTGGGGCAATCCCTTATCACCTTGGAAGCGAGAAGGATAAAGTCCTTAATCCTCTTTTTTGGTTGGAGTTGGGCGATGGTTCCGATCAACAAATCGTCCTCACCAATCTTCAGTTCTTCTCGTAAGGTAGGCTTTGCTCGATCAAATGGCAAAAGATCAACCCCGTTGTAAATCACAGTTAGCTTCTTTTCGGACAGCCAGGGGAACCTTCTTTCTGCCACAAACCTTGAAATGGCGATCACTCTGGTAGAAAGTGAAGCCAAGACCCTATCGATAAACCCATCGGATTCCGCTATCCGCACATGCCATATCACGGGCAACCGAAGAAGTCTTCCCACTATCCCTCCGTACCACATCGCTCTTGAGGTGTTGGCATGGATTATATCCACTTTCTCCCTTCGGCTGATCCTCCATACTTTAAGTAAACTCTTGAATATAGCAATTAAGTTGAGGTTTTTTAGGCTAACCAAGGGAAATACTTCAAGTGATACATTAAGTTTCCTCGCCCTCGAAGCTACTTCACTTTCCGAAGAAGGAGCAACGAGTATAGGACGAAAATCCCCACCCGCGAGATAGGAAAGAAGGGTGAGTAAACTTATCTGCCCTCCCCCCTTAACCCATCCAGTATGGTCGAGAAATAAAACCGTAATTTTATTCATCCCCTTTAATCTGCTTTTCCCAGACCTTGGCATAAGCGATAAAGATGGTGAGCCCGGAGGAAAAACTGATGAAGAAACCATAAAAACCGTCCCCCACACCCCACTTGACCAAATACTTGTAGAAGAAGAAATAAAGCGGTTTAACAAAGAAAAACAGAGGAATGTTATACCACCGAACCCTAACCCCCTGATCATATAACTCTTTTGCCATCTCTGTAGTGTACCGGTCCAGCTTACCCAAATATTGAGAAAGAGAGGAGTAAGAGAGATGGATTAAAGCATTTTTAAGATATCCGCATTTTCCTTTAGGTATCCCATGGGAATGAACGGTCGGGGGGAAATCAACAAAACCCTTTTTAACTAAACGGAGGATATAGCTCGGATACCAACCACATCCCCTTATCCATTTTCCCAAGAAGTGATTCTTTACGGGAATATAGTAGCCTATCTCGTCACGGGTAGGATCGTTCACCAGACCAAGCATCTCCTCGGCAAGCTCTGGACTTACCCGCTCATCTGCCTCGAGGAGAAGGACCCATTCGTTTCTCGCCTTTTCTATGGAAAACATCCGATCAGGGTTACATATCCCCTTAGGTTCAGTAACGAATACCCTATCAGTGAACCTTTTTGCGATCTCAACGGTCTTGTCCTCACTCGACTGATCAACCACGATGATATCGTCCGACCAAACTACGCTCTTCAGGCACTCTTCAATATTCCTTTCTTCGTTCCTCACAATAAGGGCTATCGATATCCCCTTTTTGTTCTTATTTTTCATCGTCTTCTCCATAAATCAATAAGATAAGAAATCCTTCCCCATTCAAGTCCAACATCCATCACGAGCTTCACCAAAGGCAACACCAATAGGGGCGATAAACTACCGAGGTACCTATAACCAAAGCGATACCGATAGATCATCAAAATATAATAAAGCAAACCCGTTGCTGCGATGATAAACCAGAAGGGGAAGGGAAGAAAGGATCCAAAAGCAAACAGCAGAAGCAACTTAAGAGAAAGCGAACTTCTCACAAACCACCGATAAACCTCTCTTCTTGGGAAAAAACGAGCAAGGTCCATATCGGTTTTCCCTCTTACAGAAAACCAACGAAATATTTTTCCTAAACTACCTCGAGGAAGATGATATACCTTCGCCTCAGGATTATAGAGCAGAGGATATTTTGAAGAAATACGGAAGGAAAGGAGAAAATCTTCCCCAAAATAGCGAAGCCCTCTCTCAAATCCTCCTGCCTCTATAACCTTCTCCTTAAGGTAGGCACAGTTACAAGTGGAGAGATATCTCGTCTTTCGCCAGTTTCCACCTGCTTGGTGATAGTACTTAAGCCCTCCTCCAGGGAAACCGAGTAGATTTTCAGCATAACCTATAGCCCCCGTGTCTTTGACAAACACTGATCCTCCGACACCAACGGCTTCACCAGCAACGATGGGAGAAACGAGTTCTCTCAGCCAATCCCTTTCCACCTCACAATCATCGTCGGTGAAGGCAACTACACCAAACTGGGCGTTCTCTAAAGCGATGTTGCGAGAATAGGCTATTCCCCTACCCTCTTCTGGTATAGGGATACACTTCACTCCCTTGATAGGTTGAGGGCAACTGGTTTCTTCCACTACTACCACTTCGTACCTATCCCGAGGGTAATCCATCCTAAAGATGGATGAAAGGGCTTTGTCAAGGAGTTTCCTCCTTCCCTTAGTGCTTATTAGGATAGAGACATAAGGCAATTCGGTATCTCTCATATACAAAACACCCCGAGTTTCAAAGAGGAGTAAATCCGTCCCAAGGTCATCGCGAACGATTTGAGGAAAAGAAGACCAACAATACCCATCTGCTCAACTATATCGGCTTGGAAGACTTCGTCTTTAAGCCTTTTCCTCACATCAACCAGTAAATACAGAAAATAAGCAGGGATTAAAAGGAAGAACAAATGATAAATCAACCCGGCAACAAGAAGAAACAATAGCTTTTTATCAGCCGAGTTAAAATTGAACCATATCCTTGCGGGAAAGCGGAAATTCATTATGGTCTTTCGGGGAAACTCTATTACCGCTGCTTTATCAAAGTGCTTCCTGAGCATTCCCCCCTGCCTCTTACCGAAAGCGAAACTCTGCCGGATCATACCTAATAAAGTTTCCCTATGGATGTGGTAAACAAGGGGTTTTGGTGAATAGAGTATCATATATCCCTTCTTATAAATCCGAGCACATAGATCGTGGTCCTCGGGAATAACCGGATTTTCATCGAACGACCCAACCTCATTAAAAACCCCCTTCCTTATCGCCAGATTGGTTGTAGCGAACCCTCCAAAGACCAAGTTATAGTTCCGCACCTTTATCTCCCGGGTAGGAGTATGCAGGGTAAAAAGGGAGAGAAACTTCTGAACGGTGTTCCTCGGTCTATATCCTCGTATCATCCCGGCTACTCCAGCAAGGAGGGTTGACTTCTCCCTCAAAAAAATCTGCTCCAACTCATAAAGCCAATCCCTATGAGGAACGCAGTCGGAATCGGTAAACACGATGATATCACCTTTAGCAATTGATATGGCTTTATTCCGAGGAGGAGCGAATCCCTTTTTCTTTTCAGTGGTTATAACGATTTTGAAACCAGGATCGCTTCTTAAAAATTCATGCGCTATCCTCAGGGAGGAATCGGTGGAGCTATTATCAACTAAGATAAGTTCATCTGGCTTCCGGGATTGATTGGCGATAGCGGTAAGACAAAGGGGAAGGGTCTTTTCGGAATTATAGAATGTGACCACTACCGATAACTTCATTATCTCCCCCTTGGAACAAAGAAAGACATCAATTCCATCCGCTCCTCTTTAGGAATGGCTCCCGAAACAAGGAGAAAAAATAAATAGAAAAAAGCGGCTACAGGGATAGAAAGAAAAAGGGAATAACCTCTTAGAAGATATGTAATTAACGACATAAGGAACACTCCTATCCCTCCCCTTACGGAAAATATCTTTCGGAGAGAAAGCGGGATCTCTCCCCTCACTACCAAGAAAGAGGTTAAGAAAAGGAAGATCTCGGTAAAAAGGGTGGCTACCGCTGCTCCTCTTGCCCCCAAAGCGGGGATCAATTCCATATTAAGAGCAACATTTATCCCAAGGGCAATACCGCTTATCAACGCTACCTTCTTCTCTTTACCCATTGAGTTCAAGGTAGTTATAAGAGTGTAGTTCAGCCAGATGAGTGCCACCACTAAAAGAAGGATGGAGAAAACAGGAATGGAGGGAACATATTCCTTCCGATAGAAGAGAAGGAGTAGCTCCTTTCTCAGGATAATCCCACCGAAGACAATGGGAAGACTTAGAAGGAGAAGATACCTCAAGACCCGGGAAAGGGCGTGGAGCAATTTTCCTTTATCCTCCTCAGAATATCGAGAAAACCTGGGGAAAAGCGCGGCGGTAAGAGAGGCAGGGAAAAAATTTAAGGCATAAATGAGATTATAGGGGGCGTTGTAATATCCCACTTCTTTAACTCCCTTTAGCAACTTTAGCATCACACTATCAACCCGGAAATAGACAAAAAGGAATATCCCAGAAAGGGCGAAGGGGATGCCACGACGAATCAAAAAGCCCAAAAAGGTCCAATCGAATTTAAACATCGGCTTGGTGAGCCTACTCGGACTTATAGATATCCAAGCGAGAAGCCCGACAAGGCTCATCATCAGATAAACAGATCCTACTGCGATGAGGCCTCTCTTCGTGAGAAGCACGAACATAATCCCTAAAAGCAAAAGAAGCTCTCTTCCTGTATTGATGATGGCGTTTATCTCCATCCGTTCAAAGGCGGTCGAGATATTTTCGAAGCAATTGGCAAAGGCGTTTGCCACCATCATCCCAGCTATCAAGGCAATAAGGATGAGTGATGCGCCTGTTTCCTTAAGCAGAAGGGCAATAACGATTATCAAAAAATAGGTTACAAGCGATAACCCTCCTCGCAAAAAGAGACTGGCACCGAGATACCGAGCTCCCTCTTCCCTTCTCCGTGCCACTTCCCTGATGGTGAGGGTAGAGATGCCGAGATCAGAAAGAAACACGAACAAAGTAACCAAGGATATGGCATAAGCTATTTTTCCATATCCTGAAGGACCAAAATGGTTGGCGATAAGGAGAGAAACAATAAAAGAAATCAGTTTATTTGCTAAGCTACTCCCGCTAAGGAATAAAGTGTTTTTTAAAACCTTCCCGTTTGTCTTATTGTTTTTTCCTATTAGAATCATAGTATTAAATCTGACCGCTTTTCAGTTGGACGAAGTAGATCAGGAAGCATGATAACTATAGCGGTGAAGAGCCAGAATGGCTCCATAATTCTAATGATGATAAAGGTATTAGCCCCTATTCCATGGAATATTAAGCCAACGAAGCCAGCAATATACCCCATAACAATCCCACGATAAAAGGGAGAAGAAAGCTTTCTATATACCTTAATCGCCTCCCGATATATTCGAAAGAGGAGATAAAGGAATATGAAGAAACCAACCAATCCTGTCTCTACCAGAGTCCTTATATACTGAGCATCCATAAAGGCAAAACCGGTAACCCCATAGCCGAATAGCGGATGCTTGGTCCAACCGTTCAAACCAAATCTCCATGATCTTATTCTCGCTGAAGCCGAGGTATCGAGTTTAACACCTCCAACTTGGATCTGCCCCCTCGCTGGAGGCTGGTTGAAGGTGTAGTCGATCCGCTCTCTCACTTTAGACGGAGCAAAGATGACGAGCCCCACTACCAAAAAGATCAACAAAAATAAGACGGGAATCCTTTTATCACTGAGAATAAGAAAGACAATTGCCGCAGGGAGAGCTGCCAACCAAGAGGTACGAGATAATGTATAAAGGAAGGGAACTATCAAAACCAGCGCAAATATACCCCAGCGAAACCTTTCTTTCGAACTTCCCGTAGTGAGAAATATCCCTCCAGCAAGGGCTATCATAAATAAAAGATATCCTCCCAAGGTATTTGGTTCTCCAGTCTTTCCTTCAAAGGGTGCGGTCACTCTTTCTCCAGACGGAATCTGAGAGATGGCAAAAATCGCTATAAGAAAAGCGGTAAGAAAAGCGATGAATATAAACCTTTTTGCTTTTCTTTCACTATCGAGATTGTTAACCACCATAAAATAGATGAGAAAATACTCCACATATTTCAACACATAAAGGAGACCTAACTTCAGGTTCAGCCTACCAGCGAGTCCTCCTAAAAAGGTAGAGAGGAAACAGATGCTGATGTAAGCGAAAATGGGACGGTTTAATGGGGTCTTCAAGAAAAGTCCCAGCTCTTTATAAAATGCGGTCTTGGCAAGCCAGCTCAATCCTATAAGGAGGATTAGGATATCGTCCAACCTAACTATCAACTGCCTACTTGCCTCAAGGCTACCTCCGCCCGCTGCTGGAGCTATTGCAAATTCTGGTGAAAGAAGCATTGACAGAATAAGGAGGTAAATGGCGTATTCCGTCTTAACCAAAGCGAGTAAAGCAATGGCTATCCCAAGAAGGGAGAGCAACACCACCTTGGGAGAAAACTTGGCTATTCCAAAAGAAACTACTAAGGATATAACCAAAATTATAATTACAGGAAGAAAGACCTTCCTCATTTTCCCCTTTCTTTATAGCCAAGTCCTTCGTATTGAATAAGTCTATTAGCGATATCCCAAATCGCCCTTCCCGCATCACTCCTCGGCTTCCTGAGGAAGAAAGGCTCTTTTTCTCTTACTGCATTCATAACCTTTTTATCAAAAGGAACTGCTCCTAAGAATCTCACCTCAATAGCAAGGTACTTCCTTACCACCTCCTGAAATCGTTCATACAGTTTAAGTTGAGCTTTGTTTTGAACCATATTAAAAACCAGATAAGGGCGGAAACTGTGGATCAGAGTTTCTACACTCTGGGCGGAAATGGGGTCTTCCATCCTTATCCTGACTATTAGCTCGGCTATCGTGCGAACCTGCTGCTGGCTATTTCTCATTGAGGCATTCTTTACCAACGAAAGCACTATCGGATTTTTCCGGAATATCCGATTTAATTTACGATAAATGGCGCTCCGGAGAAAGAGATAGGTTGCCTGAATCGATGTTGGCTCTGGAGTGGTGACCAAAATGCCCCTCGTGGAGGTTCCGAAAAAGTCAATAGTATTATAACCACAACCCGGGCTGAGATCGAGAAAGAGAATCTGGGACGGTAAGGAGCGTAAAGCATTGATGATCCGCATCTTCTGCTGATAATTAGGATTGGCGAGATAAAGGATACCATTAGCACCACTTATGAGTCCAAGATTGTTGAGCTCTGTTTCCTCGATAATCTCGGACAGCGAGGAAACGGTACGTCCCAGAAAATCGTTCAGGGTGAGCTGGGGATATCTTATTCCGAGAAAAAGATGAAGATTCCCTATTCCCAAATCGGCATCGAGGAGAAGAAGTTCCTTTTCCGGCAAGATAGTAGCCAATGCCATACCCAAGTTTGCGGTGAGAAAACTCTTTCCCACTCCCCCTTTTCCACTTCCTACAGGGAAGACAAATCTCCCTTCCGCGGTGTCATCATACCGCCTATCTTGGACCTTGGACATTTTATCAATTATTCTTCGGTGATATCGAGGACATCTCGGTACTCAGAATCCGCCCCCTCCCCTTTCTTCTTGGGACCTCTTCTCTTAACACCTTTAGGAGGTTTCGGAGGTCGTTTAACCGTTTTCTTTAACCCTCCGAGTAAAGCCGACAATTTCTCAGAGAAGTTTCTCTCTTCCATCGGTGTGTAGTATTTGTAGTAGTATTGGGACTCCGGAGCAAACTCGCTCACCTCAGCCCTGAGATCATTCAGCACTACCCCAAGAACAGAAGCCCTTACTGCATCGAGATGTGCCTTAGCCCTTTTCAGTACTCCTCTTCCCACTTTACCCAGCTTATAAACAAGAATGGTTCCATCGACCTTTGAGCCGAGGATTACCGCATCGGCAACCGGCAAGACTGGTGGCGAATCGGCAAAAACTATGTCAAACCTCTCTCTAACCTCCTGAAGCACCTCTTCCATCCTTCCAGAACTGAGCAATTCCGCCGGATTAGGGGGTATGATGCCACAGGTAATGATGTAGAGATGATCCAATCCTGAGCTTGTGGCTATCTTCGCTATATCCTCTACATTCCCCTGGAAGAAGTCAGTGAAGTTATGGATCGTCTCCTCTAAGGTGGTAGTCCCTAAAAGCACATCGGTCAAACCGGGCTCTCGTGGCAAACCAAACATTCGATAAACGCTGGGACGCCGCCAATCACAGCCGAGGAGCAGGGTTTTCCTGCCCATCTGAGCAGTGGAAAGGGCGAGGTTGGAAATAACGGTTGATTTTCCCTCCTCAAGAGTAGAACTGGTGACATTGAAAAGCTTGCCCCCTCTTTCTATCTTGGTGAATTCTACATTGGTCCGGAGGGAACGAAAGGCTTCAGCGACTGGGGAGTTCGGCTGATAAAGGGTTACCAGATTCGCCATCCAATCGAGGGAGGAGCTTCTACCAACAGTAGGGAAAGAACTGAGGATTACCTCCTTCATCTCCGAGGTATCGATGTGAGGAATAACCCCTAAGACCTGGAGGTTGAGATATGTTTCCACATCCTCAATGGTGCCGATTGAGGTATCCAAAGTCTCCACAACAAAAGCCAACACCACCCCTAAAAAGATACCTACTAACGCACCTAAGAGGGTTCTCGTTCCCTTGGTTGATTTCCTCAGTGGAATGGCGTTGGTGGCGCGATGAACTATCTCCACCTCCTTTATCTTCTCTGACTCCTGTATCAGCGCCTCTTGATACTTGCTTTTCAGCAAGAGATAGCTTTCTTCGTTAAGTTTCAGATCCCGTTCCAGTTCCGCAAGTTTCATCGACTTCTCTGGTATTTGTGCCAACCGAGCACTAAGTTCTCTCTCCCTTCTCTCAAGGGTCGATAAGTGAACTCGGTACTCCCGGATTATGTTGCTGATTATCTCCCTTATTTCCTTCTCTATCGCTACTACCTCGGGTGCTTCTTCCGTATAGTGCTTGAGAAGCTCTTCCTCCCTTAGCTGAAGATCGATCAACCTCGCATTCAACTTCTGCAGTGTAGGATTACCCTTATCCTCAAGAACCCAATCGATCCTTCCTTTTCTCCTCCCCCTCTGTCTCTCCTCAAGTTGGGCGATCTGGGTCGCAAGGGTGCTCTTTTCCTTCCTTACGGCATCGAGCTCTTTTTGAAGGTAGGACACCTCATCAGCAGAAAGGCTGAGGCTTCCTAAGTTCCTCTTCTTAAAAGCCTTAAGGCGTTCTTCGGCTTGCTTCAGCCGCTCCTCATAAATGGCGAGCTGACGCTCAATGAACTTCCTCTTTTCAATCGCCTGACGATTCCGTTCATAGGTACTCTTCTCTTGATATACCTCAGCAGTGGTATTGACCAATTTAATCGCCATCTCTGGGGTCGTAGCAGTTGCCGAGATCTCCACGATGCTTGTCTTCTCCGCTGGCTCCGTCTTTATCGTCTGTTGGAGCCTGGAGACGACCTGAACATATTCCTTCCTCTTCAACACCTCTTCATCCGGGATATCGGGGATCAGCTTCAGTTTCTTGGCTACTTCGATCATAATGGGTTGGGATTGGATAATCCGAGCCTGGGTTTCAAGGGTATCTCCAGGAGCGAAAGTAAAGGTTTGAAGGAGGAAACCGGCGATCGAGGTGACCTTGGTTATCTTCACGCTGGAGGTGGCTCGGTAAAGGGTTTTGGTGGCGGGGGTAAGGAGAAAAGTAAATAGCCCAACAAGGATAGGCATGGTGAAGACATAAAACTTCCGCTTTCTAAGGATGCGGAGGTAATCTCGAAGGTTCATTTCATATTGAGCCATTTCTCCCCGGCTCCTTTCGCAAAGTTTCCTTAACGCTCGCTCAATTTCTTCATCGTGTATATCGTATAAACGCTTGTTAGAGCGGGATGAAATACCTTTATAAAATCACTAATCTTCGCAAAGAAAGAGCGAGGTACATATACGATGTCATCCCTGCTAAGGGGGATATTCTGGGTTACATCCACCCCCTTAAGGACCTTTGTAAGGTCAACTACTATTATCTCTGGCTTCTTCAGATAGTTTCCCCGAACCACGAAGACCTGCTTCAGATTGGCGTCCTTGGTAAAGCTTCCCGCTTTAGATATAGCCTCAAGAAGTCGCGTCCCTTCCCTCAGTTCTATGATCCCAGGTTTGTTAACCTCTCCTAAAACCAACGCTCTATTTTCGCTCAGGATTAGGGAGGGGATATAAATCACATCCCCATCATCCAATATTGGGTTCTGGGTTAAATCTCCTTGGGAGATAGCCCGGAAGAGATTCAGGACTACCGTCTTCCCCCTCCTGGTTAATCTCACCCGACTGAGATCACCCCTTGGGGTGGCTCCTCCATGTTGGGAGATAAACGATATAAGGTCGGTCTTACCGGTCAACGGGTACTTGCCAGGACCTGTTCCCGCTTGAGCAGTAGCCATCACCTCACCGAGGATGGAGACCCTATGTCCAACATATTTAGTAACTTTTACCTCTACCGCAGGAAGTCGAATAAATTTCCTTACTCTCTTCAATAGCTCCTGTTTCAATTCGGTGGCGGAAAAGCCCGCCACTTTGATCGTCCCTATGTTCATAAAGGGGATAAAAATGGTGCCGTCATTCTCCACAGTGAACTTAAAGCTTTTTTCCTCAGCTCCAGTCCAGAAATTTATCCTCAGCTCGTCCTGAGGGGCTATTCGATACTCGGGGAACCCCATCTTGGTAGTAAAAACCATATTTTCAGTAACGAGATGGGAAAGAATCATCCTTTCCTCTTTTTTAATCGGTGGAGAGAAACGAGAGGTAACCTCGTTTAAAACCTTTATCTTGCCACCTACTGTTTGAAGCCAGACCTGAACCCCCTCGTCATAACTTCCAGCAATGATATCAAGAAGACCGTCTAAATTTAAATCACCAAGGGTTATCCCATAGTACACATTCTCTTTAGCCAATCCCAACTTCATCTCTTTAAACCCTTTCCCCCGAAAAGAAAATACAATGATCCCCTGAGAGGTCAATGAGCTCGCTAATACCTCTAACCCTGCTCTTCGATCTATATCACCAGCAACTATACCATAAAAAGAACCTTTATCCGTTATCATCTTCGGCTTGGTATTGAAACTCCCCTTATGGTTGAAAAAAACCGCTAACCCCCCAGGATAGAGGGAAGCCAACACATCAAGCCAACCATCACCATCAATATCGGCAAGAGAGAGACCAGAAAACTTACCCTTGGAGATGAATATCGAGGGGGACCAACCTCCCTTCCCATCTCCCAACCAAACGAGAAGAGCTCCTTTTAATCCCAGTTCGGTTGCTACTATATCTAAATGTCCATCATGGTTGAGGTCTCCAGAGGCAACTGCCCTAAAGCTTCCAGAAGAGCGAGGTCCCCTTCCAGAAAGCCAATTCCTATCTCCTCTATTCAGCCAGACATACACCCCTCCTTCAGAACCAGGACTTAGATTGGCAGCAGCCACATCGGGTTTTCCATCTTCATCGAAATCACCTATCGCTACACCTTCAAAACCATTTTTGGTGCTTAAATATAGAGGAGCCTCCCATCTGCCATCACCTTTGGAGATAAATACTGCCACCCCTCGTTCCTCCCCAGTAAAGGAGGCAACCAAATCAGAATTTCCATCCTTATCAAAATCAATCGCTTTTACCGAATGTACCTCAGCTCCAGAAAGGGGAGAATTGATTTCAACGAAACTACCATCTCCCTTTCCTACCCAAACCCTTATTCCGCCAGGCTGAAAAGAGCCGGCAGCAAGATCAGGGATCCCATCACCATTGAAGTCGCCTACCGCAACCCCGTAATACCCTCCACTACTCACTGGACCCAACTCTTCTGACCAATCTCCCCATGGCAGGCGGGAGGAAAGCTTAATCCCCGAGGCACAAGAAAGCACAAAAAGAGCCGAAAGAACAAAGGCGATCAAACCAAAAATCGCTTCACAAGAAGAGGGGTTTCTCTTCATTTTGGAAGCTCCTCCTCATCTATTGACTTCTCTATAAATAGAAACGGCATTTCCTTTAGGTTAACGGTCTTGGGTGGTTCAACTTTGTTCCCCTTAGCATCGTAAACGATCTCTACCTTCGGCCGAAGGAGATTATCCCTCTCTATCTCGACGACCCGCCCTATCTCACCATTGTTAAGTTGAACATAGCTATTTAAGGGAAAGAGGCTAAACTCGTTGACCATCGCCTTCACCACCTGGCTGGGAAGATAATCTTCTTTTAATCTTATCACCTTCTGTAGGGCATCGTGGGCGATAAACTTCCTCCTCCAAGCTCGGGGATGAGAAAACGCCTCAAAGATATCCGCTGCTTGGATTATACTGGCAAAGGGGTGGATCTCCTCTCCCTTAAGACCTCGCGGATAACCCTGTCCTTGATGCTTCTCATGTTCTTGGTAGGCTATCTCAGCTATCCAGTGAAACTCCTCTCCCGCTTCCCGTATCATCTCATAAGTATACCGGGGGTGTTCCTTGACCAATTCAAACTCCTCCGGAGTGAGCCTCCCCGGTTTGTCTATTATGCTTCGAGGTAGCCTCGCCATTCCCAGATCATGCACCAAAGCTACCTCTGCCAGTCTTACCAATTCACTCTCCGGGTAATTCAACCCAAACCCGATCTTAGTGGCAATTATCCCCACATTAGCCATATGTCGAGGGAGATGATACTCCGGCATAGGCTGTAATGCTCTAAAGATCAATTCGTTTCCCTCCCGTAAGGAGGAAACTATCCTTCTCGCATACCCCTCAAGTGGCTTTAAATTCAGCTTTTCCCCTTTCTCCGCTTGGGATACCAGAATCGAGAGATAAGAGAGAAGTTCAGAATAAAGTACCGAATCGCCTCCCTTCTTCTCTTTAGCTTTTGCTTCTGAAGGCGCCCCTTCCTTAATTAAAGGAGTACTTCCTCCCCCACCTTCCACCGATCCTTTAAACAGGGTGAGCATCTCCCCCACTACCCGGGCAGAAGCGCTTCTTTCCCCAAAAAAGTTCTCTCTCTCCGGGAGAATGGCAGTCACTAAATCGCTATATCTCACCAATAGTTCCTTTAATATCTCCGGTGTTACCTGCTTAACCTGCTTTTGAGCAGCAGCCATCAGTCCTAATTCAGCAAGTAAGTTAACCCTCTTCAAATCACCCTGGGTGTAAGCGTAAATAAGGGAAATGGTCTCCTTAGGGAAGACATCAGAGGCTCCTCCACTCTTAACTAACCTGAACTTGAAATAGTCAACAAGGAAAGCAACAGAGATAGCCGGCAGGCTAAGCTTCAAACTGATATCCGCCAAAATAGGAGCTTGGGATCTCATCAACGGTAGAAGCTCGGGCAGACCAGTTAAAAATACCGTTAGTGGAAAGTCTACAGTCACCGTTGCCCTTATAAGCTCTTCGAGTTCAGTAAATATCTTTTCGTCAGAGATATGATGGGCGTCTTCAAGGATGAAAACCACGGGGGAAAAACTGAAAATGTTCCGAAAGGAAGAGAAGATGAGCTCGGAAAGACCAGCGGGAACCCTCTTCCTCTCCCTTTCTCCCCGAAGTTTATCCGCCAATTGGGAAATAAATTCTCCCCTTGATAGATTGGGAAATAACTTGAGATGAAGGAACTCCTTGTAGGGAAATCTTTGCTCAACCATTTGGACTAAGGTGCTTTTCCCCCCGCCCTTAGCGCCGGTTAGAATAACTACTTCCCTCCCCTCCCCAATGGCGAGGGATAGAAGTTCCAAAACCTCGACCTCCTTTTCAGAGAGATAAACAAGGTCAGGGTCAAACATATTGGCAAAGGGATTCTTTTTTAGGTTAAAATAATCTCGATACATAAACCCTCCCCCAGCTTATCTACCCTTCCTCGATCCAAATGACCCTCCCTTCCCCTCCGCAAGCCAATCATCAATAAGATCCCGCCGAAAACGCCACTGATTTCCTACCTTAGTAGCAGGTATCATATCATTTTTCGCTAATCTGTAAATAGTAGAACGATGAACCCGGATATATCTCGCTACTTCATCCACCGTCATAATCTGAGGATCATTTTTTCTTTCTATTGCCTTCTGTCCTTCTTTCTTTATCATTTGGTATCAATTATTAGCAATATTAACCATCATTACCCAATAAAAAACCCCTTTACTTCTAAATTACATTATTTATTTTACCAAATTAAGTTGAATTGTCAAGCATTTTCTCTAACTGAGAGGAAAATAAAGTCTTAACGGTAAATCTTTAGATTTTCTTTTCCAGATGATCCCCAAGTAGCTTTCTCACATATTCGATCGCTTCCCCTTTATTCCTCACCATCTTTAAAACCTGCGCCTCTCTTACCGCCTCAAGAAGTTTACCTATCACTCTCCCTTGCGGAAGGTGAAACCACTTAATAAGCTCGTCCCCATTCACTAAAAGCTGACTCCCAATCGCTGGAAGGTAGAAACCATAATATCCCAGGAGAAGTCTTTCGACCAAGGTGAAAACTGGTTCACCCTTCAACGCCACAAAAAGAAGAAGGGCAGAAGGAAATTCACTTCCCACCCTCCTTAAAAGACGGAACAGCTCCCTTTTCGATCCTGAAAATTTAGGAGATAGAAAGAGAAGAGAACGATAACCGCGTAAAACATCAAGCAGAAACCTCCTCTCTTCCCGACTAAGCCGAAAGCCTTCTCCCAATCGTTTAATCCTCTCCTTGGTGGGAGGAAGAAGTTCCCCTTGGTGGGAGGTAAATAATAGAGAAAAAAACTTTAGAAGTAAAAGCTTAGGACGGGCGTAGACAAGCTCCTGGGATAGTTCCTCCCTCAACCTTTGGAAAAACCGGGGGAAAACCTCAGCGAGGCTGGAGATAACCTCTTCTAGCCTTCCCAGTGGTGAAAGTTCCACCCTCATCGCCTCAGCAGAGAGGAAAGGGGAGAGAATCTGGAAAAGAAGCCCCTTTGCCTCGGTCATCCCTAATATAGAACAAGCCCTTTCCCCTTTAAGGATGGCCATAAGTTCAAAGGATACCCTCTCCGGAGAGGCTTTTTTGATGTTCTCCTTATCCCTGGATATCAGAAATAGAGTAGTTTTCTCTATCTTAAACTGAAGTTCTTCCGCCAGACGAAAGGCGCGAAGGAGCCTTACTGGATCATTCACAAAAATATCCTCCCCAACCGCCCGAATGAGCTTCCTTTTAAGGTCAAAACAACCTCCTTGCGGATCAATTAGATCCACTTCAACACTTCCTCTTAGGGCAGATAGAGGAACCGCCATTGCATTTATAGTGAAATCTCGAGCGAGAAGATCAAGTTCTATTCCTCCTTCCGATAATCGGGAAATATCGATGGTGAGACGCCTTCCTTCTTTCACTACCACTCGAATCACCTCTTTCTCTTTCCCCAGCTTGAAGAAAGAAGCCTTAGAGAAAAGGCGGACTATTCTCGATCCCAAATCCATCGGTTCCACATCCACCACCAGATCAAAATCAGCTACCTCTCTTTTTAAGAGGATGTCTCGCACCGCTCCCCCAACAAGATATATCTTTCCTCCCTTAGCAATCTCTGCCACCTTCCTGAGGATATCCCTTAATTCTCCCGGTACCCCGACGAGGCTCACCCTCATAACAAACGGTATCTTACCACTAAGATGAGCAAGGGACAAACTTGACCCAATCTCCTCCAATATGCTATCTTTCCTGCGGTGAAAAATTATGACCGTGAGGCTTTATCTGGATAATTCCTATTGCAAAAAGTTTACTGCCACCGTCAAGAAGGTAAAACGGGAGAATGATCTTTGGGCGGTTATCTTGGATAAAACCGCCTTCTTCCCCACCTCTGGCGGGCAACCTCATGATACCGGATGGCTTAATGGAAAGGAGGTAATCGATGTATTTGAAGATGGAGAGGAGGTTGTTCATTTGATCAAGGAGGAGATAAAGGAGAAAACGGAGGTAGAGGGAGAAATAAACTGGAAACGCCGCTTCGATCATATGCAACAACATACTGCTCAACATCTTCTTTCTGCTGTTCTTCTCGAGCTTTATCGCCTCCAGACGGTAGGTTTCCACCTCGGCTCCGAGGTTACCACTATCGATCTTCCTTCACCCAACCTCGAGGAGAGAGCACTTATTAAAGCAGAGGAGATGGCAAATGAATTGATTACGCGTAACCTCGGTATAAGGGTTTATTTTATGCCCCGGGAGAAAATATCGGAGCTGAATTTGAGAAAAAAAGAGGAGATCCCTAAGGGTACCTTCCTCCGGGTAGTGGAGATAGAAGGGGTCGATCGCTCCCTCTGCTGTGGCACCCACCTCGCTCACACTGGGGAAATCGGGATGATAAAGATAATCCAAAAAGAGAAGGTGAAGGGGAACACTCGGATAGGCTTCCTCGCTGGTTTCCGCGCCTTAAGGGAATATCAACGGGAACATCAACTATTAAAAGAGCTTTCCTCAGAACTTAACTTTAGCTTTGATGAACTGAAAAAGGCGATAGAGAACCTCAAACTCAAAGGAAAAAGACTAAAGAGAGAGAATAAGGAATTAAGGAATAAGTTAGCGGACCTTCTGGCGGAGAGGATGATCAGCGAGGGGGAAGAAGAAGGAGATATTTTGGTATATTCTGGGATCTTAAAAGGTATAGATAGGGAAACCCTTAGGCTTTCGGTAATAAAAGGGGCGAACAAGAGAAAAGCGGTTCTTCTCATCGGAGGGATAACGGGGGAAGAAGTTCATCTGATCTTCGCCTCCTCCAAAGGATTAGGTCTCCCAATGCACGAAGCTATGGAAAAGGTGGTGCCTCTAATAAAAGGAAAAGGCGGCGGTAGTAAGGAATTTGCCTCAGGTGAAGGAAACGATCCATCCCGGCTTGAAGAGGCGCTCCTATTAGCGAGAAAAATCTTAAGAATCGGTTAGTTTCTCCTCTCAAAAAAGGATAGGAGACGGAGTGGTAAGCGATAGATCCTTTCCGAGAAACGGAGGAACCCTCTCTTCCATCCAGAAGAAGGGGGGTTATCCCAGAAGGTGCGATAGAAATTGGATCTTCCTAAAGTTCGGTATAGGATATGGGAGTAAAAAGCGATAAGAAGGGGAAGGTATCTATTTTTCTTCCTAAGGGTTATCTTTCTTCCCTCCCTTATCACCCCTTCAACCCTCCCTATGATAGCAGAAGAAGGGATATAGCCATCTATATCGAGAAGGACATCCCCTTTAATGACGAATTTCAGCTCACCATCCCCTTCTATTACCCTTATCACCCGATGGGAGAAGAGCTTTCCCTCCTTCATAAAAAGGACGATGTCCCCACGACTTATCTCTTTTGGGGGTATATAACGCACCTCCATCAGTTCGCCATCACGGATGGAATAACCCATACTCCTCCCCCGACATCTGAGGAAGAGGGGCTTTTTCCTCATTATCTCCCTTAGAAGCTCGGTTTCTACCTCTATGGGGATATCCCTTTTCATTCTGGCGATTTTTTCTTGATAAGCCGGGAATAAAGAAGGGAAAGGGTGGTATGATAATTTGTATATCGTTCCATTAAGATCCGATCGATCTCCCGCTCCAGTTTCCTTCGGAGCTCAATAAGTTTCTCCATAGGTAACGAGGTGAGATTGACCACCGGTCTATTGGTAAAATCTGGCCTTAAGCTGAGGAATTCCTTCACCCCTTTTATCTTCCCCCGTCTCACCGCCTCCATAAAAAGAGGAGTGCCCGGTATGGGAGTGAGATAGAAAAAATGGACCTGAGGAAAAACACTCCAGTAGGAAAGAGGACGAAAGGTTTCATCGACAAACCTTATTGTATCCTCCACTGTCTCTTCATTCTCCTCAAACATCCCGATCATAAAGTACATTACCGGGGTAAGTCCGGCGTCAACCGTAGCTCTTATCGCCTCGATAGCTCGCTCTACCTTTACTCCTTTCTTAAAGGCATCGAGTATCCGCTGGCTACCACTTTCGATCCCATACCTTATTGAATAACAGCCAGCCTCTTTCATTTTACGGTACATCTCGAGGTCAGCGGTATTGACATGACCATTACAGGTCCAAAATATCTTCAATCCCTCGCTAAGAACCCTCTCACAGAACTCCATCACTCGATTCTTATTGAAAGTGAAGATGTCATCCCAGAAGTAGAAATTGTTCAGCTTATATCTTTTATAAAGCTCCTTTATCTCCGCTATCAGGTTCTCTATTGAGCGAGCACGGATTTTGTTACCTTTAATATTATGGTCGCAATAGGTACATTGATAAGGACACCCTCTACTCCCTATAACCGCCATTTGCCCAGATACATAACGCTCCTTAGTGGAAAGATCAGGGTCGAAGAAAACATTCCTTCGATAGAACTCTATCGGAAAGAGATCCCAAGAAGGAAAAGGGATGGAATCGAGGTCCTCGAGAAACCGACGGGGCGAGGTGAAAATCGCCTCCCCTTCTTTCCTATAGGCAATCCCGGGAATGGAATCAAAGGTTCCTCCGGAAGCGATTGCTGAGAGAAGTTCCGGAGTAGTCTCTTCACCCTCCCCGATTACGATAAAATCAACCGGTAGTTGCTCCAACAGATAGCGCGGGATGGCGGTAGCTAAGCTTCCACCAAGAACTATCTTCGTCTCTGGATGATAACGCTCAAAGGCTCGGATAAGACCCTCAATGTACCCATAGTTCTTGATCATCCCAGTAATACCAACCACATCATAGCCTTTGGCAGAACGAATCTGAGCAACCGCTTTATTAAGAGAAACCTGGGGAGCATTAAGGTCCCATACCTCTACCTTTATCCGCCGGGAAAGAAGGGAAGAAGCAACATAAGCAAGGCCCAAGGGGAAACTGGGGACTATATCCTCTCCATAAGAGGGATTAATAAGAAGAACCTTCATTTCGTCTTAACTTCTTATCACTGCGCTACCCGGTCCCTTCCTCGGACAACAGGTCATTTGCGGTGTCTGAGTGGGGGTGTAGTTAAAAGTACATTGAAGAGCCGCTTCCTCAAATACCTTTTCCGAGGTAATTTTAGGTTTTTGATAGGGTTTTTTCGCCATTTTTCTCCCTCACCTTGTTCTCATTTTCTAATTTATTGACTATTTTTGCAATACGGCAAGCCTCCCGATAGGGAGAGCGGACATCCCCCTCCTCAAGCTCTGCCAAAGCAGGACAGCGGAGACATTTTAAAAAGAAGGGGCACTTTCTACATTCAGCGAGATCCGAAAGATGGATCTCCCGCAGTCTCAGAAAGATGGGGGATGAAGCCCAAATCTTAGAAAAATGATCTATTTTAAGGTCACCAGCTGCTCTAAGAAATTGGGCACAAGGGAAGACAAGCCCATTAGGGGAAATCCTTGCCGAGTTCACTCCCGCCCCGCAAGGATGAGTGGTAGCAAGATACTCCTCATCCATTGAGGGTTGCTCTTTAGATTCACAAACAGGATCTTCCCTGGTGGGAGTAGTCGTTTTGAATAGAAAATAAAGCTCCTCATCGGTTAATCGGAGTGAGAGGGGTGATCTATCTCCGTTATTCCTTGGGGAAATAATAACCGAACCGCGGAATCCCGCGCCGATCTTCTCAACCAGATCCAGTAGTTCCCTGGCTTCATTAATATTTTCCCTCATCCAAAGCGTTTTCAACACCACCCTGACCCCCATCTCCTTAAGGAGCTTAGCACTTTCTATCGTTTTCTCAAACGATCCAGCCACCCTCGTTATCCTCTCGTGAGTGCGTGCTTTTGCTCCGTAAATGCTTATCTCCACTGACCAAGGGGAAAAGGAGGCTATTCTCTTAGCAATATCCCTGGTTATAAGAGTGCCATTGGTGAAAATGGTGATAGCAAACCGTTTTTTTCTAAGGTACTCTACTATATCAAAGAAATCGCTTCTAAGAAGGGGCTCACCCCCAGTCAAGGTGAGAAAAAGGGTTCCTGCCTCAGCCAGATCGTTCGCTATCTCCTTTATCTTAGACAGGGGAAGCTCCTGCTCTTTCTCTCCAAGAAGATAACAATGGCGACACTCGAGATTACAGCGATAGGTGAGCTCCCAAATAATGGAAAAGGGCAGAGCCTTCTCCCTCGTTTTTGCGATAAAGTGGGATAAAACGCCCTCCTCAACCTTCATCTCCTGCCCCTTGTATTACGATTATTCCCTTCTCCTTTAGTTCCCCGAGGAACTCAAGCACATCTCTTTCTGCCTGTCTTTCATCTACTTCGTACTCTTCGCATATCTTGGCGATCAAATCGCCAACCTTTATCCCCGTGTCTATAAGCTCCCAAATTCTCGTTCCTACTTCGTTTAGGGTATGGATCACTCGGTCTTTAGCGGTGAGGATTATCGCCTCTCCCTGGATTACCCGAAAGGCGAGATCATCGCTCCGAGATACAAAGTCATCGGGCTTTATCATCGGCAATCACCTTCCATAATTCCCTCGTGGGCTTAAAATGAAGCTTATAACAGGGAACGCTCAAGATCAACTCCTCAGCTGTCCCCATAAACTCCTCGATTCGGGTAGAATCGGTTTCAAAAAGGAGGGAATTACTCACCACTTCCTTAAGAGAGAAGGGAAGAGAGGCTGGTTCAAGGTAATTCAGTTCATCCTTCTGGTTGAGAAATAAGGCACCAAGGGGAACACCGAAGTTTGCTCGAAACCTCCGGCTAAAACCGGCAAAGGGGGTGCCGAAAACCCAGAAGTCTCCATTCTTCTTAACCACCAATGAAAGTTCATCGGTCAAAACAGTGTAAGATGGAGGAGTAAGTTTAGCTATGGTGGACTTGCCGCTTTCTGAGGGACCAATGAACAACACCCCCCTTCCCCCCATCCTAACCCCCGCAGAATGGATGAGTAAGCCTTTATGTCTCAAGCTCAGTCGGGAAAAGAGGATCCTCATAAGGGAATCGAGAGCTGTTGGATTTATATCCTTAAACAAAGCGTATCCCACATCCCCATCCTCTCCAATAATGGCAAAAGCCCCTTGCAGATGGACGAGTGTCTCATTATCCCTTTTTAATAACTGTGGAGGCATATCCGGAGGCAGCTCCTCAAGACCAAGGTTTATAAGCTCCCTTTTGTACCTTTCTTTATCCACTTCTATTAAGATCGAATATTCCCCAACTCTATCATTTATAAATGGATGATAATAAGAACACACACTCTTTAAGAAAGAAGGCGAGGAGAAGGATAAAGTAAGGCCTATCCCTCCAATATCTAAATTTAACTCCCTCTTTTTATTTTTTACAAATTGCCACATTTCCCTATCCAGTTTTAATTTTATCATACACCGTAGCTTAGGTCAATCGAACCTTTTTCTTCAATAGGTTAGCACACAAGTTCAACATCATAAAAAATATCTTCATTAACCGTAAAGGATACGCAAGAAAAGAGAGTCTTGAATAAAGGGGGACCATCTCCTTCATTATTTCGGGACGAGGAAAGGCGGTTTCCAGAGCGAAACGAAAT
>Ga0190338_1000059_pt1 | contig 21868 bp, 18 predicted proteins | sample 4872041112_MG_FD_163434 | JGI IMG/M metagenome (GOLD analysis project Ga0190338, IMG submission 163434) | Hydrothermal vent sediment bacterial communities from Southern Trench, Guaymas Basin, Mexico - 4872-04-11-12_MG | ecosystem: Environmental > Aquatic > Marine > Hydrothermal vents > Sediment ... | reverse complement strand
ACGATGTTTCTCGCTGGAAGCCTCCAATCGATAACACCCTCCTCCTTAGTAAGCATAGGAGCAAAGGTCGCTTGAGAGTGATCTTGGGGGGTAGGGGTAATAGTGCCATTTCTAATGCCTTCAATAGTGGAGATAAGAAGCTTTGCCCCCTCTTCAGCGAGCCTCCGTTCAAGCTCTGGTGCCGTTTCCTCATCGCCAATCGTTACCTTCCGCGAGAGGAGGATATCCCCGCTGTCCATCCCCTCATCCATCAGAATAGTGGTAACGCCGGTTTCCCTTTCTCCATTTATTATCGCCCAATTGATGGGGGCAGCACCCCGATACTTGGGAAGAAGGGAAGGATGAAGATTCACCGTGCCTAAAGGGGGAAAGCGGAAAACCTCGGGGGGGAGGATTTTACCATAGGCTACAACTACAATTAACTCAGGAGCCTCCTTCTTCAATAGAGAGAGGAAACTTTCATCCTTAAGTCTATTTGGCTGAATTACTTTTAACCCAATCTTCTTCCCTTCTACCTTAACCGGAGGGGGAGTGAGTTTTTTCCCCCTTCCTTTAGGTTTATCAGGACGAGTGATGACCAACGGGATCTTATAGCCAGCTGAAATGAGCCTCCTCAGTGAAGGAAGGGAAAACTCCGGTGTCCCCATAAAGATCAATCGCACCCTCACTCTCCCTCACCATTCCCCAGCCTTCATCCTCTTCTTTATCCGCTTAAGCCAAAGTCTTCGTTTTATAGGACCGATGTGGTCTATTATGAGGGTCCCGTTTAGATGATCGACCTCGTGACAGAAAGCGCGGGCAAGGAGATCTTCTCCCTCTATCTCCTCTTCCTTCCCTGTTTCCGGATTTACTCCTTTTATCAGCACCCGCTTCGGCCGCTTGATCAGAAAACTCACCTCAGGAAAACTAAGGCATCCTTCCTCTTCCTCCACTTCACCTTCGGACTCCGCTATCTGCGGATTTATCAGCTTTATCAAAGCATTTGGATCCTTGCCGATGGAAAGGTCAACCACCATCACTCGTTGAGAAACACCCACTTGCGGCGCTGCAAGCCCAACCCCAGGTTCAGCGTACATCGTCTCTATCATATCCTCAATGAGTCTCATCAACTCCCCATTGATATCCTTAACCTCCTCTGCCTTCTTCTCGAGCACCGGCTCTCCAAACTTCAATATCGGGCGAATAGCCATTTCCCTCTCCTTACCTTAGAACCTAACTCATTTTAGTTTAGCACCTCTCCCTTACTTCAGTCAAGGAAAGCAACTGTCCTCAAAAGGAAACAACCTGTGTAACAAATCAGGAACAAATTAAGAACAACAAGGGAACGGCATTACCTCACAGTAAGAGCCCTCCGCATTGTCAACCAAATTAAAGGGTTGCTGTACCGAGGTATCTTCTTTATAGTCGATATTGTGGCATAAATCTTGCTTGTTTTAGTAAGTGGAGTTCTCAGAAAGTGAGGTGATGGGTTATGAGGTCATTGAAGGTAGTTAAATGGATGTTAGCTCTCGCTATAGTGGTCACTCTCTCTGGCTACCTCCTTGCTGATGAGGGGAAATACTATGTCCGTCTCCGCTACGCAGAAGGCGATGTATTCATCCAGCGAATGACGGAAACCGGTATTGAAGAAGGGATTATAAACACAATGCTTATGGCTGGAGACAGGATGTGGACAGAGGAAGGACGCGCTGAGCTGGTATTTGAAGATGGGACCACCCTATGGTTGAATGGGGATACTAAGATAGACTTTCAGGCAATCTCAGCTCCATCTCAAACCTCTGAGGAATCAACCATAATCAGGCTTTGGAAGGGGAGTATGTACATCCGCGCTAACGACATAAATCAAAAGAACTTCCAGATAGATACCCCTGCTTGCACAGTAACCCTCCTCTCGGAGGGCAAATATCGCATAGATGCCTTTAGCGACCAGACGGTACGGGTAAGCTCTCTCCGTGGAGTGGCTGAGGTAACCAATGGTGGCGAAACCTCCCTGTTGAAGAGCGGAGAGAGGGTTTACGCCTCGATCGATATGGCTCCTTCCGAACCAGAATCGTTCAATTCCTTTGAGATGGATGATTTCGACCGCTGGACATATCGCCGCGAGGAGAAATTCGCTTCTCTCTCCCAACATCGTTATTTAAGCGGTACGGTAGTCTATCATATTGCAGAGCTCGATTTCTACGGCAGTTGGCGTTTCCACCCAGTCTATAGCACCTGGATTTGGATACCTAATGTAAGCGTCGGTTGGAGGCCCTATTACTACGGCTATTGGCGATGGTATCCTTGCGGTTGGGTTTGGATCTCCTACGAACCTTGGGGTTGGGCTCCCTACCATTATGGGTACTGGGAGTGGGATCCGATATTCGGCTGGTATTGGATACCCGATGTCTACTGGAGCCCTGCTTGGGTTTATTGGGCAGTTGGTCCTGGGTACATCGGTTGGGCACCTGTTCCCTACCGAAAATACAACTTCTTCATTTATAACAACTTCGATCCCAAAAACTGGGTCTTTGTACCTCGAACCGCCATCACGGCAAGGGATATAAGAAAGGTAAAGTTCTCACCCAGCCAGATAAAGAAAATAAGGGTAAACAAGGTCCAGTTCTACCGTCCATTTGACAATAGCTTGCGTCTGCCAGTTAACCGAGCAATACCTAAGAACTCACCTTTAGCTAAAGCAAAACCGATCAAGGCACTCTCAAGAAGACTTGTAGAACGGCAACCCCAATATCAGAATCCGATCAGAAGCTATCCGGCGAACAAAGCTAAAACGAAATTCCCTGAATTGGGAAAGAAGAGTTATCCTTCCTCTCGAAAAGGAGGGGAGAGGATCTACATCCCCCGGGCGGAAAGGGGAAGGAAGGTAAAGACTCCAGCAGTAAAAACCAAACCCTTCTCAATAAAACCGCCAGTTGGTACCAAAAGCTCTACCACTCCAAAGAAAGCGGTCCCTAAAAAGAAGGAAAAGTCTCGTCCTCCCTCCTTCTCTTCATCTTCTTCACCCCTCTATCGCTATTACCGGGCTATGGATAAGACACGGAGATATGTGACACCATCCACATCTTACTCCTCCCGCTATTCCCGCTCCTACACCAAGGCGAAACCAGTGATTAGAAAGACAGAAAAAAGGACACCTTACTACTCGACCACCTCCAGGCGTTCAATCATCAACTCTTCAAAAAGGAGGAGCAGAATCTATCTTCCCGGAGGCTCTTCATCAAGCTCCTCTAAGGTAATAAAAAGCCTGATAGGTCATACTCGTCCCCCTTCCTTCTCCACCCCCAAATCTCGCTCGGCAGGTAGAGCACCGACGTTCAAGATGCCTAAAAGAACATACCATCCCTCCTTCAGGACGCCAAGAAGTGTATCTCACTCAGCACCGAGAACAACGGCTAAGAAGAAAAAGTAGCCTAAAGTTCTTTAAGAAGCGAGAGAAGAGAACAATAACTACTATGATCGAGAAGGCGGTTTTGATAAGAAAGGGAAAGGGCAAAAGAGGCAGCCTCCCGATAGAGAGGGATAAATTCAGGATGGTGATCCTTTATCGCTTTGAGATGCGACTCAACTGTTCTCTCATCTCCCCTAACGATGGGACCTGTCAAGGCTCCCACCGCTCCCACCCCTTCCACATTAGCTAATGTGGAGCGAAGGAGGGGGAGCAATGCTCGCTCTCCCTCCTCTTTCTTTATTCCACACGACTGGAAAAGAGCGAGACTGATATTTATAAGAACCACGAGGAAGTTGCTCGCTATAGAAGCAGCTGAGTGATAAAGCGGTTTTGCCTCTTCGGGGATCAAGAGGAATTTACCCCCCATCTTCTCTACCAACAACTTACCCTTCTCCACTGCTTCAGGGGCTCCAGCTAAGGCAAAAAAGCAACCTCCGAACTGGGCGAATGTCTCCAAAGGCTTAGCGAAACTCAACAGAGGATGAAGGGAACCCACTACCGCTCCTTTCTCGGCGAGGGGAGAAAGAACGAGGAAAGAAGTGGCGCCGCTCAGATGAAAGATGAACCGCCCTTTCCATTCTATATCTCCCTGAGCTAAGGAGGAAGCGATCGAGGAGATAACCCGATCCGGGGTACCGATGATGATTATTCCTGCATCGCCTATCGCCTCCAAAGGCTCAACAGAGGGGATCCCTTCCCCAATAAAGGAAACCGCCCGTTTAGCGGAGTGGAGGCTCGTTGTAATAACACCCCCAATTTTGAAGCCAGCATTCTTAAGCCAGTGACCTAAGGAAGAACCCGTCTTCCCTGCTCCGATTATCGATATCTTGTTCTGATCCATCCCTTACTATTATGCCGAGGACCAAGCAGATTTGTCAAAGCCTCATCGCCCTCCCAATCACCTTGACTTTGCCCCCTCTTTCCCTCTATAATTTGCCCGGAAAAAGAGGAATAAATTGAGGAATCTGAAAGCCACTATTGCTTACGAAGGAACAAATTATTACGGCTGGCAGGTTCAACCAAATCTACCTACTATTCAGGGAACGATAGAAAAAGCACTTTATACCATTACCGGCGAGAAGAGCTCTCTCATTGGCGCTGGGAGAACCGATGCTGGGGTTCATGCTTTAGGGCAGGTAGCCAACTTCAGAACAAATAAACAGATAGATGAAACTTCTCTTAAAAGGGCTCTGAACAGCCTCCTCCCCCCAGACATCCGCATCCTCAATATTGAGCTTGTTCCCCCTGACTTTCATTCTCGCTTCTCAGCAAAGGCAAAGGAATATCACTACCGGGTATACGGGGGAGAAGTGGTATCCCCCTTTCATTACCGCTATGTCTGGCAGGTGAATGCACCGCTCGATATTGAGGCAATGAGAGAAGGAGGGAAACATTTCATCGGAGAGAAGGACTTTACCGCTTTTCAAGTAGGGGATGCTCGGGAGAGAAATCCCATTAGACGGATATTTTCCTTTGAGATTGTCGAGGAAGATGAGTTCATCATATTCAAGGTGCGGGCGGAAAGTTTCCTCAAATATATGGTACGGCGGATGGTTGGCCTGCTCATAGAGGTGGGGTTGGGGAAGAGGGAGCCAAGTGAAATAATGGAGATTATCGAAGAAAAAGATAGGGACCAAGCAAGAAAACTTGCCCCTCCACAAGGTCTTTTTTTGGTAAAGGTGGAATACTGATGGTATGGTTTGATCCTAAACTGGCAGAACCGGGAAGTGAGGAGTACAAAATCCTTTCGGAGATAGATCCTGATAATCTGCCTCGGCATATAGCGATAATAATGGATGGAAATGGCAGATGGGCAGCCAAAAGAGGACTTCCCCGAATCGCAGGGCACCGAGCCGGTATTGAAGCAGTTCGTGAGGTGGTAGAGGCTTGTGCCCGTCTGAAGATAGAAGTCCTCACTCTCTACGCCTTCTCCGTTGAAAACTGGCGGCGTCCCAAAGACGAGATCAACGCCCTATGGGATCTTCTCACCGAATACCTCGCCCGGGAGGAAAGAACACTTTTGGAAAACAACATACTCCTCCGCGCTATTGGAAGGCTCGAAGAACTTCCGGAAAAGGTGAAGGAAAGCATCAAAGAGACGATGAGAAAAACGGCGAACAACTCGGGGCTAAAATTGCTTGTCGCTTTGAATTATGGAGGAAGGGCGGAAATCATAGACGCAGCAAAAAAGCTTTGCCGTCTTGCCAGGGAAAAAAACATAGATATTAATGAGGAGACTTTTTCCTCCTTTCTCTATACCGAGGGCATACCCGACCCCGATCTACTAATAAGGACAAGTGGGGAGCTCCGGGTATCCAACTTTCTCCTTTGGCAGATCGCCTATACCGAATTCTGGATCACGGAAACACTCTGGCCCGATTTCACTAAAAAAGAGCTCTTTCGAGCTATCCGCGACTATCAAAAAAGGGAGCGAAGATTCGGCGGGCTACAACCTTGAGGAGGTTCAATGAAAAGAGTAATCACTGGCCTTTTGCTCGTCTCAATGATAATCGTGGTGGTCAAATTTCTTCCTCCAATCTGCTTTTTCATCTTTGGCCTCTTCTGGCTTTATCTCGCAGCAGCCGAGTTCTTTGAAATAGCGGAGAAAAATGGACTCCCCGTGTTAAAAAAGGTGGGAATAGTATCCACCTTAATCGTTTCCTTTTTCTTTTATACCCAATACATCCAGTTGGACCTACTTCTCATCTCCGCGGTGATGGCAATTTCTCTCCTCTCTATCCTCACCATCCGTGATTGGAAAAAGACGACTGCGTCCATCGGGGTAACCCTGTTCGGTGTGATCTATATCGGCTTCCTTCTCAGCTACCAATTTTCATTGAGGCTTGTAGAAGGAGGGGGGGAAAAAGCGGTGGCACTTCTTTTTTATCTTTACTTTGTGGTGGCAAGTGGGGATGTAGGGGCTTACATTCTTGGAACATCGGTCGGACGACATAAGCTCTTTTACTCCCTCAGTCCTGGGAAAACTATTGAGGGACTCGGCGGGGGGCTTCTTTTTAACATATCCTCCTCATTAATTGCCAAGTGGTGGTTCGCCTCCTTCATCCCGCTATCTCATGCTCTGATCCTTCCAGTGGTACTGGGGATATTCGCTCAACTAAGCGATCTCTGTGAATCGGCGTTCAAACGGGGGGCAGGGGTAAAGGACTCCTCGAATCTACTCCCAGGACACGGTGGGGTGTTGGATAGAATCGACAGTTTCATCTTCACCACACCCGTTTTTTATTACTACTATATCTTCTTCCTTAAGTAAGGAGATACGATGAAGAAACTCGCCATCTTAGGAGCAACTGGCTCTATAGGAAGAAATACCCTGGACATAGTACGCAACCAGAGGAACCGTTTCCAGATAGTTGCTTTGGCTGCGGGTGAGAATATCCCTCTCTTTGCCGAACAGATCAGGGAATTCAAGCCTAAGCTCGTCTCGGTAAAGGATGAAGAAAAAGCAAGAGAACTAAGGGATCTTATTTCATCCGAAGATGTCGAGATAACCTACGGGAATAAAGGCTTAGTCAATGTAGCTATCTTTCCTCCAGCGGAATTGGTCGTCGTTGCCACCTCAGGAAGTGTAGGCCTTATTCCCACCCTGCAAGCGATAGAAGCGGGGAAGGACATCGCTCTCGCCAACAAGGAGACCTTGATTATGGCGGGAGAATTGATAATCTCCTCAGTGGCGAAAAAAGGGGTGAGGCTTCTCCCCATCGATAGTGAACACAGCGCCTTATTTCAGTGTCTCGAGGGAAGGAGGAAAGAGGAGGTAAGAAGAATAATCCTCACCGCTTCCGGTGGACCTTTCCTTAACCTCGCTCCCGCTAAATTGAGCAAAGTGACTATAGAAGAAGCGCTTAGACATCCAAGCTGGAAGATGGGGAAAAAGGTAACCATAGATTCCGCCACCCTTATGAATAAGGGGCTCGAGGTGATCGAGGCGCATTTTCTCTTCGGCCTTCCCGAAGAGAAGATAGAGGTGGTCATTCATCCCCAGAGCATCGTCCATTCACTGGTCGAGTTCGTCGATGGCTCGATAATAGGGGAACTCAACCTCCCTGATATGAGGATACCCATTCAATATGCACTAACTTATCCGGAACGGCTCCCCAACCCCTTTCCCAAGCTGGATTTTAAAAAAACGATCGCTCTCTCTTTTTCACCTCCGGACATCACCAAGTTCCCTGCTTTAAGGCTTTCTCGCCAAGCCCTTAAGGAAGGAGGTACGATGAGAACCGTACTCGCCACCGCGGATGAGGTGGCGGTGGAATACTTCCTTACAGGGAGGATAACCTTTGATAAAATACCCCTATTGGTGGAGAAAACAATGGAAAAGCACCATAAAAAAGAAGTATCCTCTCTCGAAACGGTGCTTGAAGCAGAGCAATGGGCAAGAAAAGAGGCGAAGAAGATAGCAGAAGGGCTATCCTAATTTAGGAGGAATAAAGTGTTATTAAACATCATTGCCATCATTCTCGTCCTCGGATTGCTGATCATAATTCACGAGTTCGGCCATTTCGCCACTGCCAAAGCCTTTGGTATAAGGGTGGAAACCTTCTCCATCGGCTTTGGACCCCGCTTAGTAGGGGTCAAAAGAGGGGAAACCGACTATCGGATAAGCGCTGTTCCTTTCGGGGGCTATGTGAAACTTTACGGAGAAAGCCCAGGAGAGAAAGGGGCAGATGATCCCCGTTCCTTCCTCGCCCAACCGAAAAGCCGGCGCTTCATGGTGCTAATTATGGGACCAGGGTTGAACATCCTCTTAGCGATCGTCTTCCTCGCCATAGTCTATAACGCCGGTATAGAGATACCGAGCCATTTCGATCAGCCTCCGGTCATCGGGGCGGTTGCTATCGGTTCTCCAGCAGAGAAGGCGGGGATAAAACCGGGGGATAGAATCTTAGAGGTGGATGGCAAAAGAATAGACACCTGGGAGGAACTTCAACTTCTAATAAATACCAGCCCCAATCACCCCCTTCGATTAAAGATAAAAAGAGGAGGAAAAGAGCTTTCTCTCACCTTGACCCCAAAGCCAATCCCTCCGCGATATATCGGCTACGCTGGTTTAATGGAACCTATCCCCCCTTTAGTGGATGGTGTTCAGAAGGGAATGCCAGCAGAAAAAGCAGGGCTCAGAAAGGGAGACATCATCCTTTCCCTCTCGGGTACTCCGATCCACCACTTCTATGATATGTATCGACTTATCCAAGAAAGCAAGGGAAAACCCATCACCCTCAAGGTAAAAAGAGGCGAAAACATCTTCGAAGTAACCCTCACCCCGATAAAGAAGAACGGGATATTCCTGGTAGGAATAAACGCCCCGGTAAGGATGAAGACGAAAAAATATCCCCTGGGAGAAGCGATAGAAAAAAGTTTGAAGAAGAATTACGATATGGCATTTCTCACCCTCGAGGTGATGGAACGGCTGGTGATGCAGAAGATGTCCGTCCGGGTTCTTTCTGGTCCCATTGAGATCGCCCGGTTCTCGGGAACGGCAATGAGGTTAGGCCTCATCCCGTTGCTCCAATTCATCGCCTTTGTCAGCCTACAGCTTGGGATATTCAACCTTCTCCCCATTCCGGTACTTGATGGAGGGCACATATTCATTCTCGCCGTCGAGGGGATCATCCGCCGAGATCTGAACCAGCAGGTAAAGGAAAGGATACTGCAACTCGGTTTTATCATATTGCTTCTGATCACCCTTCTGGTGATCTACCTCGATATAAGCAAATTGGTGGCTCGCTAACATGCTGATGGAAAGGGAAAAAACACGCCGGATTAAGGTAGGAAAGATAGAGATAGGTGGAGGAGCGCCTATCTCCGTTCAGTCGATGACCAAGACCGATACCCGAAATGTGGAAAAGACCATCTCCCAGATAAAGGAACTGGTTACCGCTGGCTGTGAGATAGTGCGGATAGCGATACCGGATGAAGAGGCAGCATCCGCTTTCAGCAAGATAAGAAGAAAAATGGCTGATGTCCCCCTGGTTGCTGACATTCACTTCAACTATCGCTTGGCGCTCCTTGCGATCGAGGCGGGAGCGGATAAGATCAGAATAAACCCGGGGAATATCGGTGGAGAAGAGAGGGTTCGGGAGGTGGTAAAGGCGGCGAAGGAACGAGGGATCCCGATAAGGATCGGAGTGAACGCCGGCTCCCTATCGAGGGAGCTCCTCCGAAAATACGGACATCCAACACCAGAGGCGATGGTTGAAAGTGCCCTTTCCCATATCCGTATGCTCGAGGATCTGGATTTTCGCGATATCATCATCTCACTCAAGTCCTCTGATGTGGAGACGACGATTCGAGCCTATCAACTCATCTCCGAGCAGGTGGACTACCCCCTCCATTTAGGGATAACTGAGGCAGGTGGTGGATTAAGGGGAGTAGTAAAATCGGCGGTTGGGCTATCCCTCCTTCTCGCTCAAGGGATCGGCGACACCATCCGCGTCTCCTTAACCGGAGACCCGGTGGATGAGGTGCGAGTGGGTTATTACATCCTCTCCTCCCTTGGGATCAGAAAACGAGGGGTGGAGATAATCTCCTGCCCTACCTGTGGGCGCTGTGAGATCAATGTGGCAAAACTCGCCACCGAGGTAGAAAAAAGGCTTTCCCACATCACCTTCCCCCTGAAGGTGGCGATAATGGGCTGTGTGGTGAACGGTCCTGGCGAGGCGAGAGAAGCAGATGTCGGCTTTGCCGGTGGTAAGGGAGAAGGTATCATCTTCCGTCGGGGCGAGATCATCCGCAAAGTAAAAGAAAAAGAAGCGGTAGAAACACTGGTCAAAGAAGTAGAGAAATTTCTCAAAGGAATAAGTCCTTCATAGAAAATTCTCACCTAAAGCAGAAGTTGCTTATCAGGGTCTCGGGATTCATTCATATTGATAACGAAGATAGCAGGTTTCTCGACTACCGGGCATTTATACTCGCAGATGCCACAACCTACGCATAGCTCAGGGTCAACATGGGGCTTTTTTACCACTACTTTCTTCCCCTCCCGATCGATCACCTCATCCTCCTCGAACCAGATAGCCTTCTTCGGAGTGGGGCAGACCTCCTCACAGACCACGCAGTTCACTCCAAAGGCATGGGGAAGACATCTGCTCTTATCTATAATCGCCAGCCCGATCTTCGTCTTCGTCTTCTCCTCCATAGTGAGCTCGCGGATGGCACCGGTGGGACAGACTTGACCACAAAGGGTACAATAGTACTCACAATACCCCAGCTTGGGGATCAGGCGTGGGGTGAACATCCCTTCAAGCCCTGCCTCAAAAAGGGTGGGATGAAGGGCGTTATTTAGACAGACTTTCATACACTCGCCACAACGGATGCACCTCTTGAGGAACTCCTCTTCGATGAGCGCTCCCGGAGGCCTGAGCAGGGTGGGGTTTGGCTTCTTATAAGTAGCACCAACCTTCACTAAAGGAACAATCCCCAAACCCGCCACCGCTGAATAGATAAGCTCCCTTCGCGAAAGGTCAAGTCCCGGCTCCCTACGCCGGGGAAGGGAAAAACGAAAGGAAAGCACCTTCTCTGGACAAGAAGCGACACAATTATAACAGACGAAGCACTCACTGCTCCGCCAAGCATCTTCCCCCTTCGGCTCGGCAGCTGCAGGGCAGAGAGCAACACAGAGATTACAATCAACGCACCCGGAAGCAAACTTCAATCTGAAGAGGGAGTAACGGGAAAGTATCCCCAGGAGAGCCCCCAAAGGGCAGAGATACCTACACCAAAACCGGGGGCGGACAAGATTTAGAAGGATGATCAGGATGAAAATCGCCCCTATCAGGAAAGACCATTGGAAGTATGGTTGATTGAACGAAAGATAATGGTCTTGCAAAAAGGAATAGATCGGTTCACTAATCGGGGTAAGGAGGGGTACCCCTGAGTAAACAGCGTCGAATACCCCCCGGATCAGGTAATTTACCGCTGGATTTATGCTTACCGCAGCGCTCCTTATGAGGAGGGAAAATGGGTCGAGAAAGCCGGTAAGCTGAAGCCCGAAAAAGGAAGCAACGAGGAGTATCACCAGAATGAGATATTTAACCCGTTGTCCTCGATGATAGGAAGAGAGGAAAACCGCCTCAGTTAATTTCCGTTTTTTCAAATAGCTAAAGAAGTTATTAATGGCGCCGAGGGGACAGACCCATCCACAAAATACCCGTCCAAAAAGAAGGGTAATGCCGACTACAATAAGGGAAAGAGCCATAACCTTAGGGAAAAGGGGAGGAATACCCTTGAAGGCGAGTATGTTAGCTAAGCTGATAAGGGGATCGAAGTCAAAGAAAATCTTAACTGGATAAGGAATCTCGTTCTTACCAGCATATTCTGTCCGGATGAGAAGCCAGACGAATAGAAGGAAAAAACCTATCTGAACTATCCTTCTTAAATTCCTCATCGTTAGGAAGGTGATAGATTTCAAACAGTAAGTCTCTTTATAGGAACCTTATTGAGGTCCATCACACCGAGGCCCATATCGCGGGCTATCCTGATGTAGCCTATATCACCTGGAGAGATCCCAAACAGGGTAGCTCCATAAGCATCTACCGCCACCTGATCTTCTCCCACGATTACCATATCAAGCCTTTTAACATAGGAAAGATCGCCTCCCTGAGGTCCATTAGCGGTGAGTATCCTGGTGGCATCGAGCACCACCAGGGTTGGTTTAAAGAAATTGGCAAGATCGGCAATTACCTGGTGGATCCTTTGATGAAGCCTGCTTCTTCTCCCACCACAGAATCCGATGAAATTCTTCATCCCCATCGTCAGCCTGGTTAGGCTGTGGTCTTTGGCTATGGGTATATTGATGAGCTTGTCCGCCTCCACCGCCTCGGTGTAGATGAACCATTCAGAAAGCGCTTGCCCCCCTACCTTCATCCGCCGAAATTTCCGCCGATCGACGAAATGAACATCCGCCCCTGCCTCCCGTGCCGCCTCGGCGATACCGCTTCTCACATAACACCTTCGAGCATTATTTATGGAATTGTCAAACACCTTCACCTTCTTCGCTCCCGCTTGATAGCAGAGCTCAACCACCGCCTTCACTACCATTGGATTGGTATTAGCCGCCTGTTCTGGCAGTCGATCCCAGCTCATATTGGGCTTTATCACCACGATGTCATTACGGGAAACAAACCTTTTTATCCCACCAATAGCCTCGATCGCCTTTTTGGTAATATCGTAAGGGGAACTCCCCTTAACCACCACCAACGGTTTTATCCCCGGAGAGGGGCTCGAGAAAAAAGGCTCAAGAAGCGAAGAAGGAAGAACCGCCCCCATACCCAAAGCACTCAAAGAAAGCAAAAACTCTCGCCTTGTCCTCTCCATTCTTTTCTCCTAAGGACAAAGGTTAATTATTTTTAAGCCGTTTTCTTTGTTCAGGGCTCCAAGAACTATCGAAAGGAAATTACCGCTTTTCTTGACTAAGTAATAGCCCGCCCTGTATCGCCAAAAGGCTATTTTATTCTTTTGCTCTTTTACAAACCCTTGCTTTCTCCATATAGCCTCGAGGCGAGAAAGAGCCAAGAAAACATCCTCTTTTCTAGAGTAACGAACGAGAAACAACTTGAACCTATCTCCATCGGGAAAACGATAGTCGGCAAAAGCCCCTTCTCCCCCCATCTTCTTCAATCGGAAAGGATCCTTCTCAGAGAAAAAAAACTGGTTGTTGATTCCCAGGGTGCCGCGAACGAATACCTCGCTTCCGGGAATAAGGTTGCCCTTAGGAAGACGAGCGAGAATAGAAGGTGGAGCACCTATTCTACCAATCTTCCTCGACACAAGACGAGCCATCCGAATCATCTCTTTTTTCGCTCTTGCTCCAGGATTAAAAGTCTCAATCACCACATAAAACCTTTCTTGCCAGAATAGGAGCATGAAATCACTTACGACCCCCTCCCCCCCTATTTTTATCCTCTTCTTTCCCACTTTCCTGTTAGCCGAGTAGATGCCGAAAGCGGCTTCCTCGTCCTTCATCAGGTAGATGGTGATGCTGATAGTCAGCTTACCATCGGTATACTCCTGGCTCAACGCTTCGGTAAAGCCGTACTCAAAATATATCTCCGCCCCTCCATCTATGAAGTCGTATAACCCCTCCTCTTTGAACCTCAAAAGCTTCCCCTGGGGTTTAAAGGGAAAAACATCCGAAGACGAAGGAAGGAGCTTCTGGATATCGTTTCCTAAGCAGAAAGCGCTGATAAAAAACACCAAGGCAAAAACAATACTTCCAGGATATCTTTTTTTTCTCTTCATTGATCGACCCCGATCACCGTTCAATACAAAACTACAATAGCTTAAGCTTCATCGCCTGTCAACTCATCCTTCGTGTTGACATCTCATCATCCAATATGATAAAGAAAGTAAGTGCCCGCTTAGAGGGATCTATTTCGCATAAATGGAGGGGTATTCAATGGCTACGGAAAAGGAAAGGTTTGTAACTGAAATCACTCCCAAATCTGAAGATTTTTCTCGGTGGTATGTGGATGTGGTGAGAAAAGCAGAGCTCGCTGATTATTCTCCGATAAAGGGATGTATGGTAATCCAGCCTTACGGTTTTGCCCTCTGGGAAAACATCAGGGATGTTCTGGATAAGAAACTCAAGGAAACGGGCCATATGAACGCCTATTTTCCCCTATTCATCCCTGAGAGTTTCCTCAAAAAAGAGGCGGAGCATGTGGCTGGTTTCGCCCCTCAGGTAGCCTGGGTAACAGCGGGCGGGGACGAGGAGCTCGAGGAACGATTGGCTGTTCGTCCCACCTCAGAGGCGATAATCTGCAGTATGTACGCCAAATGGGTCAAATCGTGGCGCGATCTACCCCTCCTTATAAACCAGTGGGCGAATGTCGTCCGCTGGGAAAAGGTAACCCGGCTCTTCCTCCGAACCACCGAGTTCCTCTGGCAGGAAGGGCATACGGTACACGCCACGGAAAAGGAAGCGGAGGAGGAAGCGTTAAAGATTCTCGAGATATATCGTCGTCTGGCTGAGGACTACCTCGCTATCCCGGTCATCCCCGGAGTGAAGACGGAAGGAGAGCGGTTTGCTGGTGCAGTCCAGACCTATACCATCGAAGCACTTATGGCTGACGGAAAGGCGCTCCAAGCGGGCACTACCCACAACTTAGGACAACACTTCGCCAAGGCATTTGGCATAAGGTTCGAAGATAAAGACCAAAAATTGAAATACGCTTGGCAGACCTCTTGGGGTGTGTCCAGTCGGCTCATCGGCGCCTTGGTAATGACCCATGGAGATGACTCTGGCTTGATAATCCCTCCAATGGTAGCCCCAATCCACTTGGTGATAGTGCCCATCCCTGCCTCTGGCTGGGAAGAGAGGGTCCTCTCCAAGGCAGAAGAATTGGAGAAAACCTTAAAGGAGGCGGGCTTCCGGGTAAAGGCTGATCTCCGCACCACCTATAGCCCGGGGTGGAAATTCAGCGAATGGGAACTTAAGGGCGTGCCGATGAGACTTGAGGTGGGACCAAAGGATATAGAAAAGAACCAAGTGGTTCTGGTTCGAAGGGATAATCGGGAAAAGATATTCATTCCCCAAAATGAGATGATAGAGAAGGTGGGGATCATCCTCAAAGAAATACAGAAGGATCTTTTCGCCCGTGCTCTTAAGTTCCGCGAAGAGAATACTCACCAAGTAGAGAGCTATGATGAATTCAAGGAGGTAATAAAGAACAAAGGTGGCTTCATCCGCGCATTCTGGTGTGGAGATTCCGCCTGTGAGGAAAAGGTGAAGGAGGAAACTACCGCCACTATTCGCTGTATCCCGCTTTCTGCCCCTGAAGAGGATGGCAAGTGCATTCGCTGCGGCAAGCAAGCGAGAAAAAGGGTCTACTTCGCCAAGGCATACTAATATAATGAAGAAAGGCAAATCTTCATTCCTTGGGGTGTTTGCCTCAAGGAAGCTTACCATTTTTATCGTTTTATTCATCGTTATCTCTGCCATTTTGGGAACGATAATTCCCCAAGAGGATTTCGTCTCCTTGGAATCGATAAAGAGGGAATATCCCTCCTTTCTCTACGCAATCTTTATAAGGATAGAGCTCTTCCGGATTTACCACTCGCTTTGGTTTAAAGGTCTCTTTTTCCTTCTTCTCATTAACATCATCGCCTCAACCATAGTGAACCTTCCCAAGGTATTGAGAGAGATAAAGCCTCCTGAGAGGATCCCAGATCCGGAGAACTTCCAGAATTATCCCTTCAGCCGTCTCCTCTCATTACCCAATGGTCCTCCGATAGAAAAAATGGAAGAAAAAATAACAACTGACTTTAAGGAATTAGGGTTCAAGATAAAAAGAAGGGAGGAGAAACGAGTTCTCCTTTTTGGGGTGAGAGGTAGGCTGGGAAGGTTCGGTTTCCTCATCTCCCATTTAGGGTTCATCCTGCTTCTTAGCGGAGTCTTTATAAGCTCACGCTACGCCTTAAGGGGCAGAATAAGTCTGGTGGAGGGAGAAACAACTTCCAAAATGGTGAGCAGCGATGGCAAGGATATTTCCCTTCCCTTCTCAGTGGGATTAGACTGGGCTAAAGCCTCCTACTATCAGAACGGTATGATCAAGGAATGGGAAGCGAGAGCATTTATTACTATAAATGGAGAAAAGACAAAGGAAAAGACGGTAAGGACAAACCACCCCCTTTCTTTTCGTGGATTTAACCTTATAATTGATGAATTTACAGAGAAAGCGGAGACAAAAATAAAGGGATATACTCTCGATATAAGTGGATTAGAGGGTGAAAACAGGAGAACCTACCATATAACAAAGTTCGGCGAAGAACTGGAATATCCTGAAGAAGGTTTGAAAGTTGTCCCTCTTCGTTTCATCCCTGACTTCGTGATGAGCGGTACCACTCCCTTCTCCCGCTCGCAGGAGTTAAGGAACCCCGCCCTTGAAATAGAGATAATCCCAAAAACAGGGGAAATAACCAAATTATGGGTCTTAGCCAAACATCCTGAACTGAATCGTCTTCCGGGACTACCCGTAACCTTCTCCCTAAGGGTAGATAAAAAGGAGTTGGCTCGAGTTGGGTTCGAGCTGGTCAAAGACCCAGGAGTAAAAATAGTAGCTCTTGGTGGAGGAGTAATAAGCTTTGGGCTCTTCCTCATTCTTCTCTTTCCTCCTGCTTCGGTAGTGGCTTTAATCTTTAAAAAAGGCAAACAGACATTACTTTTTATCGGTGGAGGTTTTCACAGGAATTACTTCTTCTTTGAGAAGAGGATGGCACAGTTGATGGAAAGCCTTAGAGTAAGATTGTAGGAGAAACGGGACAAGAAAATGGGTTTCCATATTCAGATGGTGCTTTTTCTTCTTTCTTTCTCTATTCTATCCTTCTCCTTCTCTCTCTATTTGATTTTTCTCTTAAGAAAGAAGAACGAGTGGTGGGAGGGAGCCACAACAGCTGGTCTGGTTGGAACCATTTCCCTTGCTTCGGGCATTTTCCTTCGCTTATTGTTCGCCAGGAGGATTATTTTTTCGAGCACCTTTGAAGCTTCTCTCCTCCTTTCCCTCACTATTATCATCATCCACTTCGTTCTCGAACGCCATTATGAATTAAGGGTGGGGGGGGTAATCCTTCTCCCAATAGCCCTCTTCTTCCTTGGATTAGCTCTCATCCTACCAGAAAAGACAATCTCTCATATCCCTCCTACTCTTAATAGCCATTGGTTCTTTCTCCACTCTATATGTGGAGTAATCGGGTATGGTTTTTTCTCCATAGGACTCGGCTTACTTTTACTCTATCTCTTAAAGACAAGGACTCCCCTCTCCTCTATAGGACTTTGGCTCACTGGTGGTGTAGCGCTGACCTATTTCCTACTCGATAGTGGCTCCATACTTCGGGGATCTTACCACCTCAATAGAATGATCCTCCATCAAATAGGAGATGAGAAAAGGTTCACCTCAGCAAGAAATGTCTTTAATCTGTTCTTGAGGGAAGGATATAGCCGTGAGGAACTGAGTGATCTTCTCCCCTTAAAGATCCATATCCCTTTTGTAGGAAAGGTCTTTCTAATCTCCCTATGCCTGATCTCCATCTCTTTTGTGTTGTATCTCATATATTTCTTCCAGAAGGAACAGAAATTGGAGAAAAAAGCCCTCTTTTTTGCTCGGATCGCCCTCCCCTTTCAAGTCATCGGATTGGCTCTCCTCATCTATCAAATACCACAAATACCTGAGGTATATTTTGCCTCTAACCCCTTTGAATTCTCCTCTATCGTTAGCTCTGTTTTCTTAAGTATCTTCTTCGTGTTTCTGAGTTTCTCCTATCATTCAATCTCGGAAAATCTACCTGAGGAAAACCTTTTAAGTGAAGTCTCCCTCAATATGATCGAAAGCGGCTTTCTTCTTTACACTCTATCTCTAGTATTCGCTGGTATCTGGAGGAATGAAGCCTTTGGCAACTATTGGTTAAATACCCCCTCTGAATGGTGGCCAGTTATAGGCTGGTTCCTTTTTCTCCTCTCCCTTCATCTCTGGAAGGAAGAGAGGAAAAGGATAGGGTTTGCCTTTCTTGGACTCGCGGTCCTCCTCTATACCTTATTTGGGCTAGGGATTTTTTCAGCTCAAGGTTAGAAAAACTACAGCGAGAACTTCCTCCCCTTTCTCAAGAAGAAGTGAGCCGTCCATACAGCTACTACTCCAAGAAGGGCAATATCAGCGATTATGAAATACCGTTGGAGGATCTTGGTGAAAGCCTGAACTGCGGGTGAGGTGAACTCCGAGAGAAAACCGAAGATGAGTATCTGCGCCACTACCACAGGGCAAAAATACCGAAGGAGGAAGAGCCACAATGGTGCAAGTTTGAAACCAGGTGCCCCATCCATTATCTCTCGAGACGCCTTATCCCTTCCCCAGATATATCCTACAAACACAGCGATAAGAATGGAACCTAAGGGAAGAAGGTAGTTGGCGGTCAATTTATCCACGAAATCAAATGGGGTTCTTCCAAAAACTATTGGTTTCGCCAGCTTACCGTAGGAAAGAGCGGAAGGAATTCCCATAAAGAAGATGATCGTTCCCGTTATAAGAACGGTCTTCTTCCGAGACCAACCTTTCTCATCCACAAAGTAAGCGGTAACCACCTCGAGGAGAGAGATCCCTGAGGTAAGAGCAGCTATCAGGAGAAGGAGGAAGAAGAGGGGAGCAAATACCACCCCACCCGGCATAACCCGGAATATATTAGGTAGGGTTTGAAAGACAAGACCAGGACCTCCTTCTGGCTTAAGTCCAAAGGCAAACACAGCGGGGAAGATAGCAAAACCAGCAAGAAAAGCAACCATCGTATCCAATCCCGCTATCCAGATTCCATTGCTCGGGATATTGCTCTTACGGGAGAGATAACTTCCATAGGTGATCATACATCCCATCCCGAGAGAGAGGGAATAAAAGGCTTGACCCATTGCCAAAAAGACGGTATCGAGAGAAAAATGGGAAAAGTCGGGAAAGATGAAGAACTTAACCCCAGAAAAGGACCCAGGCAGGGTGAGAGCGCGAATAATGGATAAAACGAGAATGCCAAATAGGGTGGGCATCAATATCTTACTCCACCGCTCTATACCCGCCTTCACCCCTCGGATGACGATCAGCATACAGAGTACGATAAAAAGAGCATGATAGCCTACTGCCTTAACGGGATTAGCGGAAAACGCCTTGAAATAATTGGCTACTTCAGTTGCGTTATGAAAGGAACGGAACACCCCGAGTAGAGACTCAATAAAGTAACCTATAGTCCAACCCGCAACCACACTGTAATAGGAAAGGATGAGGAAACCCGCCAATACTCCCAGAGAACCAGCAAGGAACCAAGGACTGTGAGGTTTAACAGAGAGAAAGGCACCAACTGCGTTCTTCTGGGTTCGCCTGCCTAAGGATAGTTCGGCAAACATAAGGGGAAAACCCAAAAGGATTACACAAAGGATATAAACCATCACAAAAACTGCTCCTCCGTTCACCCCGGTATAGTAAGGGAACCGCCAGATATTGCCCAAGCCCACCGCTGAACCGGCAGCGGCGAGGATAAAGCCAACTCTACTCCCCCAATGTTCTCTTCCTCCTCTTGCCACCTTCACTCCTCCTTATAGATGATGGATTTTTCCCTCTCTTTTTTTACTGCCAACCCAAGTAGATAAATAAATATTCCCCAAACACCCCCGAGGAAGATTATCATCATTATTATCGTTCCCGCTTTCATTTCGTCGCCTCCCCTCTAAATGTCTTTTTAACAACCCACCGATTTGCAATAATGAAGAGAAATATCACCAACAACCACTGAAAAAGGCAGGTGCCGAGTGAGGTAGGCTTCGTTATATCCCACCATCCCTTTGGATCCCAACGAACCGCTTGATAAAACCACCAGGAGAGCATCAGGACAAACTCCACCGGAATAAAGTATTTGACAAGGATATCGAACCAACGCCCCACTTTAAGGTCGCATCCCTCGGCATTAACCCATTCCTCTCGAAATCGGGAAACCCCATAACGCGTGATGGCGATGGCGAAGAAAAAGCCGGAGACCATCAATCCGAGTCCCCAAACCCAATCCTGATTCTCAAAAAAGGCTAAACTGAAAGCAGAGGGAAGCCCGAGAAGGAAGGTCATAACTCCAACGAAGAAGACAGCCTTTTTCCTTGTAAGCCCCGCATCCATAAAGATACGACAGGTAAGCTCAAGCATAGATATAAGGGAACTCAAAGCAGCAAAAGTAAGGGAGAGGAAGAACAAAGACATGAAAAAAGAACCGGCTGGCATCTTACTAAACAAAGTGGGAATCGAAATGAAAGTGAGACCAATATTATCACTTCCTTTAATCACCGACTCCGCTTCGGCGGGTGGCAAAAGGGCAAATATGGTGGGAATTATGGCAAGACCAGCGAGAAGGGAAGCGGAGTCATTGCCGAAGCCAACGATGAAAGAGTTCAAGACCGTATCCTCACGCTTCTTCATATAGACGGCATAGGTGAGGATAAGCCCCCAACCGGCACCGGTGGACCAGGCTGATTGGGTAAGCCCCTGAAGCCACACCCGATAATCGCGGAGATAATGCCATTCTGGGTTGAAGAGGAAGTTAAGCCCCTTTACTGCACCGGGAAGAGTTATCGCTCGAACAGCTGCTATCACCAAAAGTAAAAAGAGGGAGGGTATAAGGAATTTGCTCGCCTTTTCTATCCCCGCTTCTATTCCTCGATAGATGATAAAGGAGCCGAGAAGCACAGCCAATAGATGAAAAAGTATCGGCTGGTAGGAGGAAGTAAAGCTCCCCCAGTAATCACGAGCCTTTAAAAGAGGAGTTCCCATCACCCCTCGAAGAAAATACTTGATGCACCATCCGGTAACTACGGAATAATAAAACATAATAGCCATACTGCAGAAGGCGATAAATCCCCCCATAAAGGAGTACTTGGGTCCCATAATCTTGCCAAAGGAACCTATCACCCCCATCCGGGTCCCTCTCCCCAAGGAATACTCGATGATAAGGAGGGGGATGGACCAGAGAACAAGAAATATTATCCAAGGGATGAGAAACGCCGCCCCACCATTGCTCGCCGCTATTCGGGGAAACCGCCAGATATTGCCACAGCCTATCGCCATTCCCAAGGAAGCTAAGATAAGACCCCACCGTGAAGAAAAAGTCTCCTTCTTCTCCATAATAAACTCCCTTCTCTAAGATATCGATTAGAGCTTTACCTTATTTAAAAAGCCGGTATCGAGATTACCGGCAACGAAATCGGGATGGCTGATTATCGCCTGGTGAAGGCGGACATTGGTCTTCAAACCCTCCACGATCGTCGCCTCAAGTGCCCGCTTCATTCGATTTATCGCCTCTTTCCTATCCCTGCCATAGGATATCAGTTTAGCGAGAAGGGAATCATAATAGGGCGGGACTTGATACCCTGCATAGGCAGCGGTATCCACCCTTATCCCAGGACCGGTAGGGAGATAGAGACCGGTGATCCTGCCCGGCGAGGGGATCATTGTCTTCGGGTCCTCAGCATTTATCCGACACTCGATGCTATGGCCGATGAAGCGGACATCCTTCTGGGAGAAGCTAAGCTTCTTCCCTGCGGCGATCCTTATCTGTTCCTTTACCAGGTCTATCCCCGTAACCATCTCGGTAACTGGATGCTCCACCTGGATCCTGGTGTTCATCTCCATAAAGTAAAAATTCTTCTCGCTGTCGAGAAGAAATTCAACTGTTCCTACACTGAAGTACTGGACTGCCTTAGCCGCAGTTATGGCAGCCTCTGCTATCTCCGCTCGTAACCTTTCATCAAGCGCAGGGGACGGGGACTCCTCGACCAACTTCTGATGCCGTCGTTGGATGGAGCATTCCCTCTCTCCGAGATGAACGATATTCCCCTTTAGATCTCCTATTATCTGAAACTCAATGTGTCGTGGATGCTCCATATAC
>Ga0190338_1000058_pt1 | contig 21926 bp, 20 predicted proteins | sample 4872041112_MG_FD_163434 | JGI IMG/M metagenome (GOLD analysis project Ga0190338, IMG submission 163434) | Hydrothermal vent sediment bacterial communities from Southern Trench, Guaymas Basin, Mexico - 4872-04-11-12_MG | ecosystem: Environmental > Aquatic > Marine > Hydrothermal vents > Sediment ... | reverse complement strand
GCGGTTTTGGGGTCTGGCAGAGGGGACGAGCTTCGTCCTTTGGAATTTTCCCTTCCTTTTCCTTATATTGTTCTTCTTTCCCCGGATTTTGAAATTAGTACTGCTTGGGCGTACAATGAGTACGATAAGCTGTTGACAAGGAAGAGGAAAGAAATTAATATGAATGGGCTTCTCCTTGGTGAGGGGAAGAAAGAGATTTTGCTCTTTAACGATTTGGAGAGGGTGGTAGAAAAGAGTTTCCCCGAGCTTTCTTCCTTAAAGGAGGAACTTAGGAGGAAGGGGGCAAAGGGGGCGTTGATGTCGGGAAGTGGTCCTTCCCTTTTTGGTCTTTTTTCGGAACGGAAGGAGGCGGTAGAGGCGGTGGCTTTTTTTAAAGAGAGGATGCGTGTTTTTCTAACGACGCCTCTTTTGCGTGATGAGTATGTGAAGCGTATGTTTAAGGATTGGAAGTGATTTTCGGAGTTAAGGTTTGTGGTGAATTTATCAATTTTTGGATTATAATTAAAAGGGATCGTATTGTATCCGCTGGGGCGTCGTCTAGTGGCAGGACACGGGTCTTTGGAACCCGGTGCGGAGGTTCGAATCCTCCCGCCCCAGCCATTTATGTGGTGATTTACAGGGAGGTTTACGGTGGACGGTGAGCTTAAGGTCTTTTCTGGAAACGCCAATCCTGAGTTATCAAAGGCGATATGCGATTATTTGGGGATACCTATAGGGGAGCTCCATCTTTCCACCTTTAGTGATGGGGAGATATATTGTCAGATAATGGAGAATGTACGGGGGAAGGATGTCTTCATCATTCAACCCACCTGCCCCCCGGTGAACCATAATCTTATGGAGCTTCTGGTTATGCTCGATGCCTTTTCCCGGGCATCAGCGGGGAGGATAACCGCGGTCATCCCCTATTACGGTTATGCGAGACAGGATAGGAAGGACAAGCCCCGGGTGCCGATTAGTGCCAAGTTGGTGGCGGATCTTCTTTCGGCAGCGGGGGCTAACCGTATCCTTGCTCTTGATCTTCATGCCCCCCAGATCCAGGGCTTCTTCGACATTCCGGTTGACCATCTCTTTTCTACCCCGGTGGCAATAGATTACATCAAGAAAAAGGGGCTTTCGCCCTTGGTGCTTGTTTCTCCGGATGCTGGTGGGGTAGAGCGAGCAAGGGCTTTTGCCAAGAGGCTTAATGTAAGTTTGGCTATAGCGGATAAGAGGCGGGTGGGAGCAAACCAAGCAGAGGTACTACATATCATTGGAGAGGTCGAGGGTAAAAATGCGTTCATAATAGATGATATGATAGATACCGCTGGTACTATGGTGAAAACAGCGAAAGCCCTTCTGGAGAACGGGGCAAAAGCGGTTTACGCCTATGGCACCCATCCTGTATTCTCCGGACCGGCACTTGATAGGCTGGAGAGCTCGGAGATAGTCGAGGTGGTGGTGACCAATTCGATACCCCTTTCTGAGAAGGCGAGAGCGTCGGATAAGATCGTTCAACTCTCGGTAGCCCCCTTACTCGGGGAGGCGATAAGGAGGATCCATAGGGGGGATTCGGTGAGTTCATTATTCGTTTAGAGAGGAGAGAAGATGGAAGAGAAATTGATTACCGCTGAGGAGAGAAAAGAGCTGGGAAAGAATGTTGCCCGGAGATTGAGAAGGAACGGGCAGATACCAGCAATCATCTATGGTGAGAATAAAAAACCCATACCGATCGCCATCGATCCCAAGCCGGTGCTTCCGCTCATAAGATCGGGAAAGGGGGAGTCTACCATTCTTCGGTTGAAGATCGGAAAGAAAAAGGAGGAGAAGGTAATCATAAAGGACTATCAGGTCGATCCCATAAGGGATACCTTGGCTCATGTTGATTTCCTCCGCATCTCAATGACGAAGAGGATCCGGGTCCATATTCCCATTGTCCTTACCGGCGAGGCAAAAGGGGTAAAGGAAGAAGGCGGAATCGTTGAGTTCTTGCTCCGCGAGGTGGAAATAGAATGCCTTCCTGGGGATATACCTGACCATATAGAGCTCGATATTACCGAGCTGAGGACGGGAGACTCGCTCCACATCTCTGATATAACTCCTCCAGAGAAGGTGGAGATAGTAAGCGATCCAACCCTCACTGTAGTTCACATTGGAGCTCCGGCTAAGGTGGCAGCGGAAGCCGTTGAGGTGACCGAGGAGGCTGAGGAGGCGGTGGAAGAGGAGAAGAAGGAAGTAGAGGAGAAGGTAGAGGAGAAAGAAGAAGAGGGGGAGAAGGAATGATCTTGGCTAAGGAAAGAGAGGTTGAAGGCGGTAGTGGGATTAGGCAACCCTGGGGTTTTTTACCAGGGGACAAGGCATAATTTTGGTTTTATCGCTCTTGATTATCTGGCAGATATCCTCGGGGTGAGGATTGCTGAAGATAGGGGTTTTTATTTAGCTGCTGAGACGAGAATGGAAGGGGAGGAGGTAGTGTTGGTTAAGCCGGTTACCTTTATGAACCTGAGTGGTCGGGCGGTGGCGGATGTCCTTGCTGACTACTCGATTTCCACGGAAGATCTTATTGTCCTCCACGATGATGTCGATATAGAGCTCGGTAGGGTAAGGATTAAGGTAAATGGTGGTGCAGGAGGGCATAAGGGAGTTCTCTCGGTTATTGAGGAGATAGGAACAGAGGATTTCACCCGGATTCGTCTCGGTCTTAGGGGAAGGAGGATAAAGGGGGAGGACCTTTCTTCCTTCGTCTTATCACCTTTCGCCCCAGAGGAGCTGTCGCTGGTGGAGCAGGCTTTGCCCAAAGTGAAGGAGGCGGTGGAGCTCATTATCTCCTGTGGGGTGGCAAAAGCGATGAGTATCTTCAATCGCAGAGATAAAGGAGGAAGAGATGCCTAACTTAATCCTTATCGGTCTCATATCGGGTATCGTGGGTTTCATATCCTCGATCATCCTCTATTTTAGATTGAGGGATAGAGAGAGGATCAAGGAGGAAGCTTATTTCATTGATGCTTCTCTAAATGGGGGAAAGTGGGCGTTTTTCATCTCTCTCCCCGTTGCTCTGGTAGTGGCTTTCGTCATCTTCTTAGCTAAAGGGGCTACCCCGATTTTCGGTTTCCTTTTAGGCGTTCTTTTGGCAGTACTTTTCTTGTTTATAGGGGAAAGAGGGATCCTCTATAAGGTGGAGGAGGGGTATTTCTTGGCTTTGGTTGGTGGATTCCTCTCCCTCCTTTTCCTATTTCTCACCTTCCGCTTATTTTCTGGGGGGAAGGGGGTACTCCTTTTTGTCTTGGCTCTTTCTCTGGTGCTCCTTTTCTCCTTTTTCCGGATAGGAAAGGGCATTCTTAGCGAAGGGGCGAGGCTTGCCGGGGGCTTTTCCCCCTCTATTTCCCGAAGGGGATCGGCTTTCTCTACGGTGGTGGAACCGTTTGAAGCCTTGTTTGCTTCCTTTGCCGCTTCCTATCTTCTTCTTCTGGCAGAGCCGGCGAGAGGCTCTCTCCTTCCGTTTCTCCTCTCACTTGTTCTCCTTGGGGTAGGAAGCGGAGTAGTGGGGTTTATCCTTTCCTATATCTCCCGAAGAAAGGTGTTAGTGAACATTTTGGTCTCCCCCCTTCTCTTCCTCATCGGTGGTTTCTTCCTCTGTCGTTATCTCTCCCTTTCCCGGAGTTATTTTCTGGTGCTCCTCGTTGCTATCCTTTTTGGAGTGATTTCCTTCTTTATTGCTCGTTACTACACTGGAGGAAGGAGCGTTGGTAAGCTTGTTGAGTCAAGCAGGACCGGCTCCGCCACCAATATCATAACTGGGTTCGCCTTGGGCTTAGGAAGCACCTTCTATCCCATCTTGCTCCTTTCTCTTCTCGGCTATCTCTCCTATCGCCTTGCTGGCTCTTTCGGGATCGCTCTTTCCGCTCTTTCCCTTTCCCTGCTTGCCCCTTCGCTCTCTTTCATCTCGCTTGTCGAGGCGGTGGAGGATAACCTGCCTCGAGGCAGAGGCAGCTGGGGGTGGTTTTTCCTTTCCTCTTCATTAGCTGTTCTCTCCCTCATTTTCGCCTACCCGGTGATCGCCCAGATGGTGGCGGTAAGCGTGATAAGCGCCAAGGTGGTGGTGGGGCTATTTGCTGGTGGTGCCTTAAGCTTTTTCTTTGTCTCCTCGGTCCTTTCCGGGGTGAGCAGACTTGCCCGCCGTGATGAGGCGGGAAAAGCCCTTAAGGTTTCTTCCCTTGCCTCCTATGCCGGAAGAAGGGCGCTTATTCCCGTCGTTTTCGCCCTTATCTTTCCACCCCTGGTCGGGTTTCTTCTCGGTAGGGGTGCGCTTGGGGGGATGCTTTTTGGCCTCTTTGCTTCTGGTGTTCTCATCGCCCTGATGATGTTCGCTTCAGGAGGAGCCTGGGAGCAGGCGGCTAAGGCGGTAGCTGAAGGGGAAAAGAAGGATGAGTTTTCTCTCAAGGGGGCGACGGACGGAGCCATCGTTGGTTCTCCCCTTGCTCGGGTGGCAGCGCCGGCGGTGCTTAATTTGATGAAGCTTACCGCTCTTTTTACTTTGTTTGTTGTGATGCTCGTTGCGAGGTATGGTTCTTTCTTTTAAATAAGGAACTCCTTGCCCCTCCCCGATGAGGAAGGGGCTATTTAAGCCGAAAGGAGGTAATGATGGAAGAGTTGAAAAAGGCTGTTTATGAAACGACCTTTATTATTGCTCCCACCCTTTCCGACGAGGAGAGGAAGGGCCTCATAGAGGAGATCCTCCTGTTGATCGAGCGGGAGGATGGGGAGATAATGAAGGTTGAAAAGTGGGGTGAGCGAGACCTCGCTTATCCGATAAAGAAGTTTGAGAAGGGATATTATGTCTACATCCTCTATCAGGCTGATCCCGGAGTGGACCGAAAGGTAGAGAGGCAGCTTAAGCTGAAGGAGGAGGTCCTCCGTTATCTCACGGTGCGGATAAAGAAGAAAAAACTGTTAGCGAAACTCCTTGCTGGGGAGAAGGGGGTAGAGGAGAAGGAGGAAATCCCCGCTTCTCCTGCTGAATTAGAGAAGGCGGAGACGGAGAAGGAAAAGGAGGAGAAAGATGTCTCTTAAGGAGAAGAAGAAAAAGGAGAGATTTATAAGAAGGTATCTCTTCCGTAGAAGAAAGGTATGTCGTTTTTGTATAGAAGGGGTAGATTATATCGATTATAAGGATGTAAAGGCATTGCTCCCCTACATTCCGGAACGGGCAAAGATTCTTCCCCGGAGGATATCCGGAGTTTGTGCCAAGCATCAGAGGCAGTTGTCGAAGGCGATAAAAAGGGCAAGACAGCTTGCCCTTCTCCCCTATGTTGCCGATTGATCCTTTAAAGTAAGGGAGTGGAGATAACCTAATGAGGGAAGTAAGATGAAGGTGATACTGTTGAGTAGGGTTTCCTCCCTTGGGGAGAGATGGGAGACTATTGAGGTAGCCGATGGATACGCCCGAAATTACCTTATCCCGAAGGGATTAGCGATACCCGCCACCGAGGCGAACCTGAGGAAGATAGAGGAGGAGCGGAAGCGAGCGGAGCGTAAGGCGGGTAGAGAGAAGGGCAAGGCAGAGGAGCTGGCGAAAAAGCTCTCCGGAATGAAGCTCACCTTGGTTAAAAAAGCTGGTGAAGAAGGAACCCTATTTGGTTCCATTACCTCGATGGAGATAGCGGAAGCTCTGAAGGAGAAGGGGATCGAGCTCGATCGGCGGAAGATCGTGATTGACGAACCGATAAAGAAGGTTGGTACCTACCAGGTGCGGGTAAAGCTTCATACCGAGGTAGAGGAGAAGATCGAGATCGAGGTAGTTCCTCAAGGGGGAGAGGAGAAGGAGGGTTAAGGTTTCCTCAAAGTTTATATCTGGTTTATAAAAACGCTATCCTACCAAGGAGGGGGAGATGAACCCTGAGCTTCATTTGAACAGGGTCCTACCCCATAGTATAGAGGCGGAGCGTTCGGTGTTGGGGGCGATCCTGATTGATGAAACCCTGTTCAATGAAGCGGCGGAGGTATTGCGCGTTGATGATTTCTATCGAGAAGCACATCGTCGGATCTTCGCCAAAATGGCGGAGCTTTGGGAGAAGAAACGAGCCATTGATCTCGTTACCCTCACCGAAGAGCTGAAGGATGCAGGAGAGTTGGATCGGATAGGCGGTCCTGCCTATCTTGCCTCCCTGGTTGACGGAGTTCCCCGTTCCAGCAACATCAGCCACTACGCCCGCATAGTAAAGGAAAAAGCCCTTCTAAGGGAGCTTATCTCCTCCTCTTTCCAAACGGTGGAGAAGTGTTATGCTCAAGAGGAGGAGCTGGATCAGATCATAAGCGAGGCAGAGCAAGCCATCTTCAGGATCGCCGAGGGGAAGATGGGGGGTGGCTTTGTGGGTATCAAGGAGGTGGTGAAGGAGACCTTTAGACATCTCGAGAAGCTATACGAAAAGAAGGAGCTGATAACCGGTCTTCCTACTCCCTTTCTCCGGCTCAATGAGCTTACCTCGGGGTTTCAACGCGGAGAACTGGTCATCATCGCTTCCCGACCCTCGGTGGGGAAGACCAGCTTCTGCCTCAATATCGCTCAGCATCTGGCGCTCTCTGGTGGTCATAAGGTAGCTATTTTCAGTCTCGAGATGTCCAAGGAGCAGTTGGTGACCAGGATGCTTTGTTCCCTCGCCCGGGTGGATTCTCACCGACTTCGCACCGGCTACATCTCAGCCAAGGAATGGAATAAGCTCTCCCTTGCTTTAGGTCGGCTGGCTGAGTGCGATATCTTCATCGATGACAGCGCTGGGCTCTCAATGGTTGAGCTGAGAGCGAGAGCGAGGAAGTTGATGCATGAACGGGGGGTGGATCTGCTCATCATCGACTATCTCCAGCTTCTCCGAATGCCGGGCAGGTTTGAGAACAAAAATCAGGAGATATCTGCCATCTCCCGGGCGCTTAAGGGGCTTGCCAAGGAGCTTTCTATCCCGGTAATTGCGGTATCCCAGCTAAGTCGGGATCCGGAAAAGAGAGGGAGAAGGCCACAGCTCTCCGATCTAAGGGAGTCAGGAGCGATAGAGCAAGATGCCGATCTCGTCCTCCTGATCCACCGGGAGGAGAAGTATCATCCTACCCCGGAGAACCAGGGGATAGCGGAGATAATCATCGCCAAGCAGAGGAACGGTCCTACCGACAGCTTCAAGTTGGCTTTTCAGGAGAAGTATACCCGGTTTGACAACCTTGAATTGAGGACAGAAGAGTAAAGTCTGATGAAGGGGATCACCAACTTCTTTGAGGAGATGGGGAGGTTGTTCCTTCTCCTCATTGATACCATTGGCTGGATATTCCGCCCCCCCCTTTATGGACGGCTTATATTCGCCCAAATGGAGGAGGTAGGTATAAATTCGATGATGGTGGTGAGCATCACGGGGACCTTTACCGGAATGATCCTTGCTCTTCAGACCTACACCAGTTTTCAGCGGTTCGGGGCGGAGAGTATTCTTGGGGGAGTGGTTGCTCTCTCGGTTACCAGGGAGTTGGGACCGGTGCTTACCGCCCTGATGGTGGCGGGACGGGCGGGTTCGGCGATGGCAGCTGAGATAGGGACGATGCGGGTTACTGAGCAGATAGACGCTCTAACCACTATGGCGACCAATCCGGTTAAATACCTTATCGTGCCCCGGTTTCTTGCTGGTCTCGTTATGCTTCCTATACTCACCATCTACACCGATGCTTTGGGGATATTGGGCGGTTACTTAGTTAGCGTGTATCTTTTCGGGACGAACCCTACCGTCTATATTCAAAACACCTTTACTATGCTCCACATCTCCGATATCACCAATGGATTGATCAAAGCGGGTGTCTTCGGGATGTCGCTCACTATCATCGCCTGTTACTGTGGGTTTTATTCCGAGGGTGGCGCTGAAGGGGTAGGGAGGGCTACTAATCGCTCGGTCGTTTTCGCCTCCCTATCCATCCTCATTTTGGACTTCTTTTTAGGGAAGATACTATTTTAGCGGGGTGAGGAAGTGATAAAGCTCGTTGATATCCATAAGTCCTTTGGGGGTAATCGTGTCCTTTGTGGGGTGAATCTTGAGGTAGCTGAAGGGGAGTCGGTGGTGGTAATCGGTAGAAGTGGTTCCGGGAAAACGGTTTTGATCAAGCACATCATTGGGTTATTGAAGCCCGACCGAGGGGAGGTCTATGTAGACGGGGTGAGGATAGATAATATGAAAGAGAAGGAGTTGAACGAGGTGCGGAAGAAGTTCGGGATGCTCTTTCAGGGGGCAGCGCTCTTTGATTCCCTCAATGTTTTCGAGAATGTTGCCTTTGGTTTACGCCATCATACCGATATGACCGAGGAAGAGATAAAGGATAGAGTTGGGGAATGCTTGAAGATGGTGGGTTTGTCCAATGTGGAGGAACTTTACCCCTCGGAGCTTTCCGGGGGTATGAAGAAAAGGGTGGGGCTCGCCCGGGCGATCGCGATGAAACCGAAGATAATCCTCTACGATGAGCCGACCACCGGGCTTGATCCCATAATGGCGGATGTGATTAACAACTTGATTGTTGATCTTAAGAACAAGCTTAAAGTCACCTCTGTAGCTATCACCCACGATATGGTAAGCGCCTATAAAATAGCGGATAGGATAGCGATGCTCTACGGTGGTAGGATAATAGAGGAGGGGACTCCCGAGGAGATAAGGAATTCAGCTAATCCGGTGGTTCAACAGTTCATTAATGGGCGAGCAGAGGGACCAATCCCCACCTTGGAGTAATTATTTAGGGAGAGAAGGATGAAGAGAGAATTAAAAGTAGGGGTCTTTGTAGTATTGGCTTTGGTTATCTTGGCTTACCTTCTCGTCCGCTCGGGGGAATTACCCTGGATGAGGAAGAAGGGCTATCATCTGCGAACGGTGTTCCCTATGGTTGCCGGTTTAATAGAAGGTGCTGAGGTGAGGTTGGCTGGGTATCGGGTAGGTGAGGTGGAGAAGATGAACCTCACGGATCGAGGGGTAGAGGTGACCCTGTTCGTCAAGCAGAATGTGAAGATCCACCGGGGGGCAAGAGCGGCGGTGGGTACCATAGGGCTTCTCGGCGAGAAGTATGTAGAGATTACCTCTGGTCCCATAAATGCTCCCTATCTCAACGATGGGGATATGATCTATGGTGAGCCTCCAACCTCGATGGATCAGATCGTATCGGTGCTCAATTCGATAGCTGCTGATGTAGGGGAAACGGTGGAGCATATTAGGGGGTTGATCGCCTCTGAGGAAAGTAAGAAGAAGTGGCAGAGTTTCCTCGAGACCTTCGATCATCTGAATAAACTTGCTATGGAGCTCTCCACCACCAATAAGCCCAAGGTGGATCAGATGTTTGATAACGCCCAGGTGATATCTTCCGATCTCAGGGAGCAGATACCGGAGATAGTGGCTAATCTCCGGGAGTTCACCTTTGAGCTCAAGAATGCGGTTGAGGAGAACCGAAGCGAGATTCGAGAGAGTGTGGAGAATATGAAGAAGCTCTCCGCCCGGCTCGATTCCCTTATTGCCACCTTGGATGAACTTCTTAAGAAGATAAACCAAGGTGAGGGAACCGTAGGAGAGCTTTTGATGGGAGAGGATACCAAACAGAAGGTGAAGGATACCATCTCCGATACCCATGAGGTGATAAGGAGGGTGAGGGGCACCCTTGCCGGGATGGAAAAGGTGAACCTTTCCTTTGGAGTGAGTAGTCTATATTTCGCCAATGATGATGGTTTAAGGAACTACTTCACCTTGGAGTTGGGTTCGGCTAAGGGCTTTGTCCGGCTGGAGTTGGTCGATGACGAGATAGGAAAGAGATACCATTCCACCGAATGGGTGAACACCGTAAGCGGTGATGGTAGTACTACTACCACCACCATCGAGCGGACAAAGAGGGAGCGAGGTTTCTCCTTTTCCGCTTTAGCTGGTAGGAGGTTTGGTCCATTTTCCCTCCGCGGTGGGCTGATCGAGTCGGAGATAGGAGTGGGAACCGACCTCTCCCTTGGGGGGAGGGTTCTTCTCAGCTTTGATAGCTTTGATCTCTTAAGGAATGAGGGACCACATCTGAGGTTCACCACCAGGGTTTTCCCTACCCGTCGCTTCTTCTTAGCCGGTGGGTATGACGATTTCTGGGTCAAGGATTACCGTCAGTTCTTCTTCGGTGCTGGGGTGAAGTTCTGAGGGGAAGATTGGCAAAAACGGTCTTCATCTGTCAGGGCTGTGGCTACCGCTCCCCAAAGTGGCTTGGGAGATGCCCTGAATGCGGGGAGTGGAATAGCTTCCTTGAGGAGGTGGCTGAGGAGCGGAGAGAGCCTATTCCCTTGGTTAAAGGGGGTGAGCCAAAACGGTATTCGGAGATAGTGGATGAGAGGGAGCAGCGGATAAAACTCGAGATAAGCGAGTTCGATCGGGTCCTTGGTGGGGGGCTGGTTCCTGGTTCTTTGATCCTCATTGGTGGAGAGCCCGGGATTGGGAAATCCACCCTGATGCTTGAAGTGGCGGAAAGGATGTCCCGGATCTCTCCGCCAGTCCTTTATGTTTCGGGTGAAGAATCGGAGAAGCAGGTGAAGCTTAGAGGGGAAAGGCTCTCCCTCTCTCCCGGTGATTTGTATTTTTTTGCCGAGACCTGTTTGGAGCGGATATTGGAGGAGATAGAACGGCTATCTCCGAGGATGGTTGTTATCGATTCCATCCAGACGATATTCTCCCTTCGCTTCGATTCACCGCCGGGCACGGTGAGCCAGATCCGTGAGGCGGCGAATAGGTTTCTTCTCCTGAGTAAGGAGCGGGGCATTTCCATCTTTCTTATTGGTCATATAACCAAGGAAGGGACGATAGCGGGACCGAAGGCACTGGAGCACATTGTGGATACGGTCCTTTACTTTGAAGGGGAGAGATACTATGCCCACCGCCTCCTCCGGGCGGTGAAGAACAGGTTTGGACCCACCAACGAGCTTGGTATCTTCGAGATGGGGGAACGGGGGCTTATCCCTGTCCCCAAGCCTTCGGAGTTCTTCCTTTCTGGACGGAAACCCGATGTCTCTGGTTCCACTATTCTTTGCTCAATAGAGGGCTCACGTCCCCTTCTGGTCGAGGTTCAGGCACTTGTTTCAGCGGCAGTCTTCACCAACCCGAGGAGGATGGTTGTCGGACTTGATCCCAGTAGGGTTTTCCTCATTCTCGCTGTCCTCGAGAAGAGGATGGGCTTTCGGATATTGGCAAACGACATCTACATAAATGTGGTAGGCGGGGTGATGGTGACAGAACCGGCAGCCGACCTCGCCGTCGCCTTAGCCCTTTCCTCGAGTGTGAAGAATAAACCTCTTCCTCCTGATCTCGTCTGTTTTGGTGAGGTGGGGTTGACCGGTGAGGTAAGAGGGGTAGCTCAGGCATCGCGCCGGTTGAAGGAGATAGCCTCCCTTGGTTTCTCCCGGGTGGTCCTCCCTCAGGTTAATCTTCCCTCTGCTAAGGAGGGATTGTCCAAGCTCGATTTAGAATTAACCGGGGTTTCCACCCTTTCACAAGCTATTTCGCTTCTCTTTTAATTTGGCTTGTAAATTTTGAAAGATTAATATATGATTATAAAGTTAAGCTTTTTTTGGAGAGGCAATTTCTTGAGGATAAGAAGATGGGTGGCATCATATTCAGGGTTGTTTTTATTCTCCTCTGTGGGGCGATGGGATATTTTTTCGCCCCCTTTGGGCTCAATGAGAAGATAGGGGTTTTAATCGGGATAGCGATGGGAGGTGGGGCGGTTGCCCTCGATGTTAAGATCCGTCGTACCCCGTTCAAGGTGATCGCCTTTTCCCTTATCGGTCTGGTCATCGGTCTTTCTCTCGCTTATTTCCTTGGTGTTTTGGTGGATCGGGTTCCCTTTTCCGACTTGACCCGTTCTGTCCTCCATATCTTCCTCCTCATCATATTGGGCTATGTGGGGCTGATGGTGGGGGCTAAGAAAGGGGAGTGGTTCAATATAGATGATATCAAGGCGATATGGAAGAGCAGAGATCATGAGCGCCGGTTCAAGATATTGGATACCAGCGTTATCATCGATGGGCGTATTGCCGATGTCTGCCAGACTGGTTTTATTGAGGGAACTTTGGTCGTACCCCAATTTGTCCTTCGCGAGCTCCAGCAGATAGCGGATTCCTCGGACACCCTGAAACGGAACCGGGGAAGAAGGGGACTTGATGTCCTTCAGAGATTGAAGAAGATGTCCGGGGTGAGCCTTCAGTTCTATGAGATGGATTTCCCCGATATCAGGGAGGTTGATCAGAAGCTCATCGAATTGAGCCAACAGCTGAGAGCAAAGATCATCACCAATGATTTCAACCTGAACAAAATCGCTCAACTCCGCGGGGTGAAGGTCCTCAATATAAACGAGTTGGCAAACGCCTTGAAACCGGTGGTTCTTCCTGGCGAGGCGATGCGGGTCTTTATCCTGAAGGAAGGTAAAGAACCGAATCAGGGGGTGGCTTACCTCGATGATGGGACTATGGTAGTGGTGGATAACGGGAAGAAACACATCGGTAAGACGGTGGATATAGTGGTGACCAGCGTGATTCAGACGCCCGCAGGGAAGATGATCTTTGGCAGATGCGATAGCCAATAACCTGCGATAAACCTTTCCTCCTTCCTCATCGTTTATATTTATGAAGACGATTGGAGGAGAATAAGATGAGGAAAGGTTTAGGTTTTTCCCTCGTATCTTCGTTCATTGTAATTACATTACTTTTCCTTCCCGGCTGTTTCGTTACCAAGGTTTCCCCGGCAGAAGCGGGAAAATACTTTAGCCGAGCAGAGCAGAGGATCGCCTCGCTGGTTAAGGAGATCACCCCGGAGAGCAGGGCGAGTGTAATGAGGATGATCGTCTATGACGGTAGCTCTGAAGAGTTGGTTCAGTTTTCCTTCCCTCTTGCCCTTCTCAAGAGCCTTTCTGAGCAGGGGCTCGATCTGGGGGAGGAGTTTGGCGATCTTGGTCCTGAGGTACGCTCTCAGTTTTCCCAGATAGATCTCAGCGAACTCGAGGATGTTCCCCCTTGTCTCCTGATAAAGGTAATGGATGGGAAGGACCGGGTGCTGATCTGGCTCGAGTAGGGTTTTAAAGGATTAGCATACAATCGCCATAGCTGAGGAAGCGGTATTTGTTGGCTACCGCTTCCTCATATGCTTTTTTCGTCAGTTCGCCTCCAGCAAAGGCAGCGACAAGGAGTAAGAGACTCGACCTCGGCATATGGAAGTTGGTGAGGAGTCCCGAGATCACTTCAAAGCGGAACCCGGGGCGGATAAAGAGGGAACACCATCCTGAAGAAGGAACAATTTCTCCTCTTTCTTTGAATACCCCTTCCAGGGTGCGCACGGTGGAGGTGCCGACAGCGATTACCCTCCGTCCTTGAGAAAGTGCTCGCTTCACCTTCTCTGCCGTCTCAGGTGATATTCGGTAATACTCAGGAGGGAGTTCTCCCTTTTTCGTCTCCTCCTCGGTGAGGGGGCGGAAGGTGCCGGGACCGATATGGAGGGTTATGGAGGCGAGTTCCACCCCCATTTCAATCAGTTTATTCACCACTCCTTTTGTGAAGTGAAGACCGGCGGTAGGAGCAGCTACCGCTCCGGGAGAGGAGGCGAACAATGTTTGGTACCGTTCCCTATCCTCGGGGAGATCGTCCCGTTTGATATAAGGGGGAAGTGGGGTGTGTCCTATTTTCTCTATTATTGAGTAGAGATCGCCGGAATAGGAGAAGATCACCTCCCGCTCTCCCCTTTCCCCTGAGGCTACCACCTTGGCGATCAACTCCCCCTCACCGAAGACAATTTCGTCCCCCGGTTTAAGCCTCTTGCCCGGTTTCCCCAAGACTATCCACTGGTTTCTCTCTTTTTCCCTCAAAAGAAGGAGTTCCACCTTGCTTCCTGTTTTCCGCCTTCTTCCAATGAGCCGTGCTGGGATGACCCGAGTGTCATTGACTACGATGAGATCCCCGGCACGAAGGAATGAAGGGAGATGGTAAAAGTAAGAGTGGATTATTTCCCCCTTTTCCCGGGAGAGGACGAGCATCCGGGAGCGATCCCGCTCCGCAAGGGGGAATTGGGCGATCAATTCCCGGGGGAGGTGGTAGTCGAACTCCTCGATCCTCATAGTTCTTTCCTTGAAAGGGAAGCCTAACATAGCCGGTCTTTTTTGTCAACGAGTGGTTGACAGTGACTTCTTCCTCATTGTAAAATGGAGTTCGCTGCTAAAAGAAAATGAAGTTCCTAAATATATACCATTTTCCTCTCTATTATGATATTGCCTTCCAATATCGGGATATACCTCTTGAATGTGATTTCATCGAGTTGATGTTGGAAAAGCAGGCGAAGACCGAGAATCGCCTCATCCTCGATATAGCTTGTGGCTCGGGGATGCATATTGTGGAGCTTGGACGAAGGGGATATACGATGCACGGGTTCGATCTCTCTCCAGAGATGATCGACTTCAGCACCAAGAAATGCAAAGAGATAGGTCTTTCTCCCCTCCTCTGGGTAGATGATATGCGGAACTTCACCCCTCGAGGAAGCTATGGGATGGCGATAAATATGCTTACCACCTTCAACTATCTCACCGATAACGATGACATTGTTGCCCATCTTAGAAGGGTTGCTGAGGCTCTTTCTCCTGGGGGCATCTATCTCATTGAACTTCATCATCCTCGAGATTTCTCCGATCTCTCCGCCTCGGTTGCCCAGGAATGGATGGAATCGCGAGGGGATATTACGGTGGAGTGCTCCTTTGATTATCAGCCGGAGGCAACCGATCCCATTACTCAGATAAGGCGGAACAAGGTTAGGTTTGAGGTTACTGAAGGAGAGGTGAAGAAGGTATTCGAGGAGGAGCAAGAGGTGAGGGTGGTTCTGTTTCAGGAGTTTAACCTTTTCCTCGAATTCGAGGGATCCTTCGAGCTGGTGGCGGCAAACGGTGCCTTTCGAGAAGAGCAGCCTCTGGACAACTCGGAGGATTCCTGGCGGATGATCCTCACCTTACGGAAGAAGCTTTAGCTTCCCCCGCCCAGTAGATAGGCAAGTATCCCCACCAGGTAGAACTTACCATCAACTACCAGGGAGAAGACTATATCCCGTCGGAGGAGCCCTCTCTGATGGAGGAATAGGTAAAGGGAGGCATATCCTAACGGGATTAGAAGAACGAGAGCGAGGAAATTTCCAAAGAGGGCAAAGTAGAGGAGAAGGTCCAAGCTGGCGAGTAGGAGCAGGAAGATAAGCAGCGATTTGGTTTTCTTCTCCCCGATGGTGGAGGGTATGGTTTCCCTTCCAGTGATCCTGTCCGCCCGGATGTTTTTTATGTCAAACATAATGGAACGAATGGCGGCAAGGAGCGCCACATAGAGGAAGGTGAACAAAAGGGCGGGCGAGAAGAGTTTATTCCTACTTCCGATCACTGGAAGGAGGACCACCACCGTTCCCCAACCAAGGGAGGCGAAGATATCCTTAGAGGTAGGGATGTCCTTCAACCTTCCAAATTTGAGGATACGGCTTATCGAAGGGGGGAGGATTCTTATTCCGTAAAGGATGCCAAGGAAGATGGCAGCAAGAAGGAGAAGGAAGGTGAGCCCCCCCTTGGTAAGGGCGAGGACAAGCGAGGATAAGGCGGAGATGAGGGCGATGGCAAGGAGGGGGGTGCGATAACGGATGTAATAGCTCGCCTCCGATATCTGTCCCAGAAGCCTTAACCCCTCAGGATCGGTATAGTAGTTGAGAAGATGGATCGAGAGAATGTAGAGGGAAGCGATAGCTATAGAGGTGAATGATGGTTCGATCCCTAAGAGGCGGGCGCTTCCATAGGTGAGGAAGAAGACTCCGATGGCGGTGTAGAGGTTCCCCTTGGTGAGGAAGCGAAGGAAGAAGAGAAAAGCAGCAAGGAGAGGAGAAAGTTGCCTCAGCTTTATCTCCCGCACTCGGTTCACCACCCGTTCGATCATCCATTTGGGGGTAGAGGCTCCAGCAGCAATACCTATCGCGGAAAAAGGAGTAACCATAGCCTCAGTTATCTCCTCTTCCGTCTCCACGAGGTAAGCGGGCTTTCCTTCCTCCTTTACTATCTCGAACAGTCGTTTGGTATTAGCGGAGTTCCTCCCCCCAACCACAATTACCACATCAGCCTCACCCGCAATTTTACGGACCTCTTCCTGTCTCTCGGCAGTGGAGTTGCAGAGGGTGTCGAATATCTCGGCGTCTGGATACCGCTCCTTTATTTTTTTAACCAAGTGGTGGAAGCGTTCCCTACTCTGGGTACTTTGGGCGACGATACAGAGTTTCGTTTCCCCCTTATTGGGAAGGGAGGCGAAATCGGCTTCCTCTTCCACCACTACTCCCCTCCCTCTGGCAGAGCCGAGGAGCCCAGCTACCTCGGGGTGTCCCTTATCCCCAATGATTACTACGGTGCATCCCTTCTCGGCATGCTCCCTTATTATCTTATGTATCCGAGAGACGCGAGGGCAGGTGGCGTCGCAGATGTTTGCCCCGAGCTCTTCCAGCTTCTTTCTTCTCCTTGGGCTGATGCCATGGGTTCTAATGATCACCCTTTTCCCCTTTGCCTGGGCAAGGTCTGAGAGGGGATATACCCTCTTTGCTTTGAGTACCTCTACCGCCTGGGGATTGTGGATGAGGGGTCCATCGGTATAGATTACCCCATCTGCTCTCTCTGCCTCTGCGAGAACGATATCCACCGCTCGCTTCACCCCCATACAGAAGCCGCCCTTCTTTGCCAATATAAGTCGCCACTTTGCCATCGAGTCCCCCTTTTCCTCAGTTGGAAAGGATGATAATATGAAATTGGGTGGGTTGTCAATGAGGTTGAGATGAAGCTTTATATCCTTGGCTCCGGATGTGCTCTTCCTTCTCCGAGAAGGGGCTCTCCCGGGCTTGCCCTGATAGTGGAAGAGGAGTTGATATTGATCGACACTGGCTCGGGAAGCCTCCGGATGTTAGGGAGACTCGCCCTTCCTCTTGCCTCCCTGCGGTTTCTCATCTATTCTCATTTCCATCCCGACCACATCGCTGACCTGGTGCCCCTTCTCTTCGCTCTCAGGACCGGTGTTTTCTCCATTTCTACCCTTACTGTTATCGGTCCTCCTGGGCTTCCCGAGTTGTGGCAGGGGCTGAGAGAGATATATAAGGAATTGATCGTCCCCAAAGGGGTAGGTATTAGGCTGATCGAGGCAGAGCGGGGAGAGCTCTCCTTTGATAACTTCAGTCTTAAGATAAGTCCGGTTCTCCATACCGATTCAAGCCTTGCCTACCGGTTTACCGATAAAAGGGGAAAAAGCCTGGTCTACTCCGGGGATACCGATTATTGTGAGGCGATAGTAAGTTTAGCTAAAGAAGCCGATCTCCTTGTCCTTGAATGCTCCTTCCCTGAAGGAAAGAAGGAACCAGGTCATCTAACCCCAACCCTTGCCGGTAGAATAGCCCGTGAGGCTTCTGCTAAGGTACTGCTTCTTACCCACTTTTATCCCGTTGTCGATCGCTCCCCCATTCTAAGAGAGGTTAAGAGGGAATTCTCCCGTGAGGTGATATTGGCTGAAGATGGGATGGTTGTTCCTATCCTCTGATAATAATCTCAGCTTTCCTCGTTCGTTATCCCGTAGCGTTTTATCATCTCGCTCAGGGTGGTTGGCTTGAGTTTTAGGAGATCGGCTGCTTTCTTCTGCACTCCTCCCGCCATCTGGAGGGATTTCACTATGAGGGTCCTCTTGAACTCGTCCACCACCTCCCTGAAGGATATCCCTTCCGGTGGTATATCTATGGGGGCAGGCACCTCGATCTTGGGGTGTACGATGTAGTGCGGCAGGAGGTTGATATCTATTCTGTCCTTTGTGTTGAGTACTACCGCCCGTTCGATTACATTCTCCAACTCCCGCACATTCCCTGGCCAATTGTAGTTGATGAGGCATTCAAGCGCTCGCTCGGTTATCTCGCAAGGTTCTTTATTGTTCTCCTTGGAGTATTTATCGATGAAGTGACGCACGAGAAGTGGTATATCGTCCTTCCTTTCCCTGAGTGGAGGTAGCTCTATGGTAATGACATTTATTCGGTAGTAGAGATCCTCTCGGAATTCGCCCCTTTCCACCGCCTTCTTCAGGTCCACATTGGTAGCGGCAATGATCCTGACATCGACCTTTATCGTCTCCACTCCGCCGAGACGCATAAACTCCTTCTCCTGGATCACCCGGAGTAATTTCGCCTGTGTCTCAAGGCTTATCGTCCCTATCTCGTCGAAGAAGATGCTTCCCCCATTAGCCACCTCAAACAGTCCTTTCTTGGCGGTTACTGCGCCGGTGAATGCTCCTTTAACATGGCCAAAAAGGTTGCTCTCGAGGAGGTCTGGGGGAACATTCCCCGAATTGACCACCACAAACCGCTTGTTCGCCCGGGGGCTGAGCTGATGGATGGCAACCGCGACCAACTCCTTTCCCGTACCGCTTTCTCCCTGGATGAGGATAGTGCTTTTCGATGGCGCTGCTTGCTCGATTAGGCGAAATACCTTGAGCATCTTTTTGTTCTTACCGATGATATTATGGAAGCTATATTTTTCTCGAAGCAGTCGGCGGAGGGCACGATTTTCCTCGGTAAGTCTCTTCTGTTCGAGCGCCCGCTTTATCGTGAGGATGATCTCCTCGTTGCGGAAGGGCCTCGTTATATAATCGAACGCCCCCTTCCTCATCGCAGCGATGGCGTTCTCTACCGAGGCGTAGGCGGTGATCATTATCACTACCTGTTCTGGGTCCTCCTCTTTTATCTTGGTTAGGGTCTCGATCCCGTCCATCTCCGGCATCATCACATCCAGGATGACCAGGTCGTAGATCTCCTCAGATAGCTTGGAAAGCGCCTCCTTGCCGGAGGAGGCGGTGTCTATTAAATAACCCTCCGACTTGAGGAGGGTCTCCAATACTTCCTGCATATCCGGCTCGTCATCTACGATTAATATTTTCTCCTTCCTGTTCATTTCTCCTCCGGTAAATCGGCAATTTTATACTGAAGTTGGTTCCCTTTCCAGGCGCGCTTTTCACTGAGATCGAACCAAGATGTTCCTGAACAATGCCATAGCAAACGGTGAGCCCAAGCCCCGTTCCCTTCTTCTCCTTGGTGGTGAAGAAGGGTTTGTATATCCGATTCAGGTTCTCCTCAGGTATCCCCATACCAGTATCTCTGATGTTGACTATGATCGAAGAGTTGACATTGTTGGTACTTATCCCCAATTCTCCTCCCCGGGGCATTGCCTCCTTGGCATTTATTAGGAGGTTTAAGAAAAGCTGTTGCAGTTTCCCCTCGTCACCATAGGTTGGAGGGATGTCCTCTTTGAGAGCCAACTTTAGCTTTATGTTCGCGTTTCTTAATTGATGGTCAAGCAGGGATAGGGTATCGGTTATTACCCGGTTTACATCCACGGGGCGGAACGATGGCTCCTTCCTCCGAGTGAAATTGAGGAGATTGTTCACTATCTGTGAGGCGCGAAATGCCTGTTTTTCCATCTTCTTTAGTAGCTCGGTGTTGGGGTCATCCGGTGGGAGTTTACGGAGCAACATCTGGGTATAGCTGGCAATACCGGTGAGAGGGGTGTTGACCTCATGGGCAACGCTTGCTGCCAGAAAGCCGAGAGAGGCGAGTCTTTCCGATTGAGCCAGTTGTTCTTCCAGTGTCACTCTCTCGGTGATATCGTCAATGATCAAAACTTTTCCGTATATATCTCGTTCCTTGCTCAGAAGTGGCGCTACCGAAACACTCACCGTTCGCTCCTCTCCCTTTGGGGTAGGGAGGCGGAGTTTATAGAGGTTGGTTATCTCTCGAGAGCGCCATCCGTTCTTGCCGAGAAAACCAGATATTTGAGAGAGGAACTCCTTAGGGAATATCTCGGTTATCTTCTTTCCCATTACCTCCTTACGGCTAAGCCCATATATCTCGCTCAGCTTCCGGTTCCAACTCACTATCTCTCCTTCGGGGTCGATGACCAGAACGCCAGCGTTCACGCTTTCCACGATATTCTCATGGTACTCCTTGAGTTGAGAAAGTTCCTTTATCTTCTGTCTTAAGTTTTGATAGAGGAGGGCGTTCTCTATGCCCATCGCTGCCGGCGTAGTTATAAGGGAAAGAAGCTGAAGGTCTTCTGAACTCAAGAGGTCATTTCGTTCCTTCCTTCCTAAAGCGATCATTCCTATTAGCTCTCCCTTGGTGGTCAGGGGTACAAGGTAGAGGAATTCCTCCTCCGCTAATTTCCTCTCATCAGCCAGATACCTCGCATCGTCCGAGAGCTCAGGGAAAAGGATGTAATCTCTTCCGATGAGGGTTCGGGAGAGATAATGGGAGAACTCCTTGCTGAGAACGATAGGTTCCTGTTTTCCCTCAGGATGAACCTCAGAAAATCGTTCCCCATCGTTTAAGAAAATCGCCACCGACGATACCTCGAGGAGACCAGCGATCCTGCTTTTTAGCCGGAAGAGCAGTCTCTCAAGGTCTACCTCAGAGCTCAGTTCGTAGGTGAACTCCCTTAGGGTAGCCCTGATATCGTACTTCTCCCGGTACCATAGCCGATCGAGATAGTGCTCGATCCCCCTCTTCAGTGGAGCGAACAGGATGGCTACCAACAGGGTGGTAAGGAAGGTAATGAGAGAGAGGATCTCCGGCTCCACCCCAGTGAATATGCGGGAGAAGAGACTTATAAGAAGGAGATAAAGCCCCATCACCGATCCGATGGCAAGGCCGAATACCATCCCCCGCTTGAGGAGCACCTCGATATCCATAAGCCGATAGCGGATGATAGCATAAGCGAAGGAGATAGGAATGATCGCCAGAGGAATAATGGAGAAAAAGGTGACAAGCTCACTGGCTCGGTTGAGGAGGAAGGAGGGAATATAGATGAGGATGAAGGGGGTAAACCCAACGGTGATGCCGGAGAGCATCCACTTCGCCTGTTTCTTCACCACGAAGTCCTTGGCAGTGCGGAAGGTTTTAAGGAGGACAATTATGGAAAGTCCGAAGAAAAGAGCAAGATGAACCAGCTCTACTCGGGAGAGGACCATCATTTGGCGATTGAGCCGGACCAATTCACCTTTAGAGAGTCGATTGAAATTCATCAGGATGAGATGGCTCAAGAAGAGAGAGATTGCCGGGGCGTAGAGCAAGGGAAGAAGCCTCCTCCTTCTTTCTGAAGGGAGTCGTTTCTGGGGAAAGAGGAGGAAGAAGTGGAGGAGAAGAGGGGGCAGAAATAGCCGAGAGCTCTCATCCAGCCAATAGATCGTTTTGTCCAACCATCCAGAATAGATGGTCGGTGAATAGGTGAACAGAATGAAGAAGAGGAGCGATAGGAGGAAGAAGTGGTAGCTCCCAGGAACGGCTGGTCCCCGCCTCAGGAAGACAGAGATCCCAACAACGAAGAACGATATCCCTACGAATGAGAGATATAAGAAGGCGTTATTGTTGGTAAGAGGTATCCCCCCCAGGGTGAGCTTCGCCCGAATCAGCCTTCCTTTCCTTAAAACGGTGTATTCCACCTTATCGCCGGGCTTGAATTGGAAGAGTATCTTCCTCGCGTCCTCGGGACGGGGAAGTTTTTCGGCGAGTATCACCGGTTTTCCCCTTTCCTTAATGAAGGTGTAGTTGATCCTATCGGGAAGTGAGGAACTGAAGAAGACCTCTTTCTTTGTTCCTCCTTTTTCTTTGATCGTCCCCTTTACCGCAAGGAGCTTGTCCCCGGTTCTGAGACCAGCTTTGAAGGCAGGGCTTCCTTGGTGTACTTCAAGGGTGGGAGTGGTCTCTTCTCCAAATATCCAAGAAGCACCATCGGTCGGTTCACGGTAGGTCATTCGGTTGTAGATGCTTACTATCCCTAAAACAAAGAGAAGAAGGGTAATGAAAAGTATACCTCCTCTCTTTATTCCGATGGAGCTTATTTTTCTTGTCCCTTTACTTGATCCC
>Ga0190338_1000056_pt1 | contig 22484 bp, 20 predicted proteins | sample 4872041112_MG_FD_163434 | JGI IMG/M metagenome (GOLD analysis project Ga0190338, IMG submission 163434) | Hydrothermal vent sediment bacterial communities from Southern Trench, Guaymas Basin, Mexico - 4872-04-11-12_MG | ecosystem: Environmental > Aquatic > Marine > Hydrothermal vents > Sediment ... | reverse complement strand
CATTTAACCCACCCCTTAAAGGTTATTTTAAGCCAAACTTGGCTTGATATAAAGAGAAATCGGTTAATTGCGTTGAAGGGGCGAGGAGAGCTGTGATATCATCCAATTTCTAAAGGGAAGGTGGATTGATGGAGAAGGAAAGGGTAAGGATCGGCGTTGATGCCGGGGGGACCTTTACCGATTTTATTCTCTTTTCGAGGGGCAAGGTTCGGGTGTTCAAGCTTCTTTCTACTCCCAGGGACCCGGCACAGGCGATAATATCCGGGATCCGGGAGCTCGTTTCCGATCGTCAAGCGCTCGATATCGTCCACGGATCCACCGTTGCTACCAATGCCCTCCTTGAGCGGAAGGGGGCGAAGACCGCCCTCATCATCACCAAAGGGTTTGAGGACCTCCTTGAAATAGGAAGACAGACGCGAGAGGAGTTATACAACCTCTTTGTCTCCCGGAAGCCCCCACTTATACCCCGGGAGTTATGCTTTGGGGTCTCTGAGCGAACCCTTGCCTCTGGTGAGATCCTCGTCTCTCTTTCCGAGGGGGAGCTCGCCGAGGTGATAGATGAGCTGAGAAAGAAGGAGGTTCGTTCGGTCGCCGTCGGCTTCCTCCATTCCTACGCCAATCCGGAAAACGAGAAAAAGGCGGGGCGGTTGCTTGCAAAGGCGGGGTTTTCCGTTTCCCTCTCTTCGGAGATACTCCCCGAATACCGGGAATACGAGAGGATAAGCACCACCGCGGTTAATGCCTATGTCTCCCCAGTAATGGGAAAGTACCTCGAGGAGCTTGAAGCCTCCCTTTCTGGAAGCAGGCTCAGGATAATGCAGTCGAATGGAGGGTCGATCTCAGCGGAAAGGGCGCGTAAGGAGCCGGTTCATACCATCCTCTCCGGTCCTGCTGGCGGGGTGGTGGGAGCGCTCGAGATAGCGAGGTTGGTGGGAGAGGAGCGGATAATTACCTTCGATATGGGGGGTACCTCCACTGATGTTTCCTTATGCCCCGGTGAAGCGACCCTCACCACCGAGGCGGTTATCGGGGGGTCACCAGTGAAGGTTCCCATAATTGATATCCACACGGTTGGTGCCGGTGGTGGCTCCATTGCCTACCTCGACAAGGGCGGTTCCCTGAGGGTGGGTCCGGAGAGCGCTGGTGCCGATCCAGGACCGATATGCTACGGCAGAGGAGGAGATAGGATAACCGTAACCGATGCCAACCTCGTTTTGGGAAGGCTTGTTCCCGAGCTCTTCCTTGGAGGTTCGATGAAGCTTTCGAAAGAGGCGAGCTTTGCCGCCATCGAGGAGTTTGGTAAGAGGATGGGGAAGGAGCTCTATGAAACCGCTCTTGGGATAGTCTCCGTCGCCAACGCCAATATGGAGCGGGCGATACGGGTGATCTCGATTGAGCGGGGCTACGATCCGAGGGATTTCGCTCTCGTCTCCTTTGGCGGTGCCGGGGGGATGCATGCTTGTGAACTGGCAGCAAAGCTTGGTATCCCCAAGGTGATCGTGCCCAAAAACGCCGGTATCCTCTCCGCTTTCGGGATGCTATTTGCCGATTCGGTGAAGGGTTATTCTAAAACCGTCCTCATCCCTGCCGATGATCTTTCTTCTTCCGAGCTTGAGGGGATGTTTTCCCCCCTTGTCTCCCGGGGGATGGTTGAGATGGAGAAGGAGGGGTTTTCCCGGGAGAGGATAAGGGTATTCCGCTTCCTCGATATGCGGTATCGGGGTCAGTCGTATGAACTTACGGTTCCTTTTTCCTCGCATTTTCTCTCCTCGTTCCATGAGCTTCACCGGAAGCGTTACGGCTATGCCGATCCTGAAAAGCCCACCGAGCTTGTCAATCTCCGGGTGAGGGTGGTAGGAAAAACGGAGAAGCCCCCGCTTCCCAAGCTTCCTCCACGGGGGGGTTCCCCCTCCACCCCCTTAGGGATAAAGGAGGTGCTATTTGGTAGCTCCTTTAAGAAGACCCCGTTCTACCGCTGGGAGGATCTCGCCCCAGGGGATGAGCTCAAAGCGCCCGCCATCATCGTGGGTTATGGTTCCACCGCTGTTCTTGCCCCTGGTTTTCGTCTTTCGGTCGATCCCTATCTCAACCTTTTAATGGAGAGGTGCGATGAGGATAGATCCGGTTGAGCTTGAGATATTCAAGAACATCTTTATCTCCATCTGCGAGGAGATGGGAGCGACCCTGAAGCGGGTGGCTTACTCGCCCAACATAAAGGAGAGGAGGGATTACTCCTGCGCCATCTTCGATGCCAAAGGGGAGACGGTGGCGCAGGGGGATCATATGCCGGTTCATTTAGGTTCGATGCCGATGTCAGTGCTTGCAGCGATAAATGAGATCGAGTTCTCTCCGGGAGATATGGTTATTTTGAACGATCCTTTTCACGGAGGGACCCATCTTCCCGACATAACCTTGGTGAAGCCCGTCTTTCTCAGGGGTGATGAGAAACCGTCCTATTTCGTCGCCAACCGCGCCCATCATTCTGATGTAGGGGGAAGGAGCCCTGGTTCGATGCCCCTTTCTACCGAGGTATTCCAGGAGGGGATAATCATCCCTCCGGTGAAACTGGAGGAAGGGGGAAGGATCAACCGAGATCTCCTCCGAACGATCCTGAGGAATGTCAGGACGCCGAAGGAGCGGGAAGGAGACCTTGCTGCTCAGATAGCAGCAGGGAGGATAGGGGAGAGGAGGCTTGTCGAGATAACGGAGAAGTACGGGCGGGATAAGGTGATGAGAGCGATGGAGGAGTTGAAGGACTACGCCGAGCGAATAACGAGGCAGGCGATAGCGGAGATCCCCGATGGTGAGTACTCCTTCGTCGATTTTATGGATGATGATGGGGTGGAGAAAAAGCCGGTACGGATAGCGGTGAAGATCACCATATCAGGAGATGAGGCGGTGATCGATTTTTCCGGAACCTCGCCTCAGGTCGCCGGTAGCATAAATGCGGTATATTCCATCACCCTTTCCGCGGTTTTTTATGTTTTCAGGGCGATAATAAACTACGATGTGCCCTCGAATGCCGGCGGGTTTCGTCCCCTTACCGTCATCGCCCCTGAGGGGAGCCTGGTGAACGCTAAGGGGGATGTTGCCGTTGCCGGGGGCAATGTGGAGACTTCGCAGAGGATCGTCGATGTCCTTTTAGGGGCTCTTTCCCATGCTATTCCGGAGCGGGTCCCAGCAGCTTCGGCGGGGACGATGAACAATATCAGCCTCGGAGGAAGATACCCTAAGACCGGGGAGCCCTTTGCCTACTATGAGACGATAGGCGGGGGAATGGGAGCGAGGCCAGGGGCAGATGGCGTCTCCGGTGTTCATACCCATATGACCAATTCCCTCAACACCCCAATCGAGGCACTTGAGCATTCCTTCCCCCTTAGGATAAGGAGCTATCGTTTAAGGGAGAGAAGCGGAGGTGGGGGAAGGTATCGCGGTGGGGAGGGGATCATCAGGGAGTACGAATTCCTTACCGCGGGAGAGCTTTCCATCCTCTCCGAGCGGAGGAAGTTCGCCCCTTACGGACTCTCCGGAGGTCTTCCGGGGAAGGTGGGGAAGAATACCCTGATCACGAAGAAAGGGGAGATTTCCCTTCCCTCAAAGGTAAACATAAAAGTAGCCCCCGGGGACATCTTGAGGATCGAGACCCCCGGGGGTGGTGGTTATGGCTTCCCGGAATAGGGAGGTTTTATTCTATCCGCCGGTTGCCCCTTTCAACACCTCCTCGATGAACATCGGCTCCGGATAAGCCCCTACGATGTGGTGGTATTCGTTTATCACCGTCTTCGGTACCCCGCTCACCTCATAGCGTTGGGAAAGATGGGGGAACTCGATCGCCTCCACCATATCCGCGGTTACCAGATCGCTTTCGATGGCGAATTTATGAGCCAGTCTCACCGTCTGGGGGCAATAAGGACAGGTAGGGGTTACGAACACCTGAAGATGAACCGGCGTAGCCAGGGTAGCGAGCTTCTCCTTCGTTTCCTCAGCGAGATCGGTCTTTCCCCGGGATACATCGATTATATCCTCGATCAGCGAGCCGAACTCGTATCCCGAGGGTATCCCATAGTAGCGGATGCCGTAATCCTTCTTTCCCTCGATCACAATCGCCGGGATCTTATCCACCTTGTATTTGGCTACCTGATCCTTATCCACCAGGAAGTTGTAAACGGTGAGCTCTATCTTATCCGAGAGCGAAGCTACCTCCTCAAGGAGCATCCTCGTCTCCTCACAGTAACGACATTCAAGCTTCTGGGTGAAGAGGATTAACTTCGCCTTCTCTTCAAGCTTCTCGAATTCCTTCGTTATTGCCTTTCTATCCTCTTCGTTAATGAAGGTCATCTTGTTCTCCCTTTCTTATCTTTTTCAGTTTAAGGAGATATTTTCTTCTCGCCTCTTGAAAGAAGCGTTGATATTCTTCTGTTCGGTAGTCGGGATAGGTCCAGGGAAGAAACCCTATCCCCTCTTTCTTAAAGAGGTACTCCACCTCCGCATAGATGCCCTTTCCCAGATAGATCCGATGGGCATAATCCTTGGTTGAGGCAAGCACCATATTGGAGGCGGAGATATACCCGGGATCGAGGTTAATTGGCCGGGGGACATCTCTTACCCTTTCCCGCCAGGCATCCTCGAGCTCGTTTGAAAACCTCTTTATCCCGGCGAGTTCGCCCGGGTCTATCAATCTTTCGAACCCTAAGAACCATCGTAAGAGCCCTCCTCCCATCTCCTTTTGGTAATACTCGGTGAAGGTGAACGGTATTCCCCCTTCCTCTATATCTATCTCGCCAAAGCGTTCGGTAAGCTCCTTTCTCAGCCGAGGAAGGGTGTTCGGGAAACCGGTTATCACCCCGAAAAATAGCTTTACCGGTGTTGGCTCCTTGATCCTCCCCATCTACCCCCTATTTTCTTTTCTCCAGCCTGAGAATGAAGAACGGCTTGATAAATGCCTGAGCCAGGGGATCAAACCCCAATGGGTTGTGATAAGCATGGAGGATGATGTCATCCCCGTCAAGAGCCCCTTTTTCTCCCTTGTCCGCCACGATCACGCCGGCATGGTCCTCCGAGAGCAGGATATCACCTACCTTGACCCCGAAGGGACCAAACCGTATCCTCATCTTCGGGGAAGCGATAGGATGACAGATGCCATCGTCCCCCACGATTACCCGACTGTACTTCAAGGTAGCCAGTTTCCTCAATATGGATTGCGGGGTATCACCCTGAGGGAGCTCGTATCCCATAAGCCTCGCTGCCCCAAGAACCGCGGTTATCGAATCGACGCCGATAAACCGCTCCACCCGTTTCATCCGAAGAGGGAAGGGCTCGGAGAAATCGAGATAGGGTAGATGGTAATAAGCCTTTAAGTAGGAAAGAAGATCGTCCCCAGTTCCTCTTACCGTTACCCTGGTTACCGCATCTGTTATCCCGAGATCATCGAATTGCTCTATGCCCGGAGCAACTGCCCTCCTTATGGGGACAATCCGATTCCCCCTCTTGAACAGCGCCACCCGGATCTTGAACCGCATCGTTCCTATCCGCTCCTCCTCCGCCTCTTGGCGGATGATAAGCGCTTCGGTCTCCTTCAGCTTTGGCTTCTCAAAGAAGTCGTAAGTGGGGGCGAGATGTGCTTCATGCTCCCAGTAGCTTGACCAGTTGGGGAGGTAGCTTTCATGGTAGGCTATCTTGTTCTCTTTTTCGAAATCCTTCTTTCTTACCCGAAGGAGTAGGGGCTCTATCTTAAACCAGAAGATCTTCAAGTCTCCCCATTTCTTTTGCCAGTGCTCGATCCTTTTTTGAGGTATCCTTTTCCCGTTGATGATAAGCGCTGGGGCATAGGTGAAATAGGTTGGCTCCTTTTCCCCTCTTTTTATCCCTACCACTACTGCATGGAGGATGATCTTATCCCCATATTTTCCGAAAACCGGGGCATTGGTGGCATAAGGTTCTCCTTCTTTCTGGACTGCGACGAACGCCTTTGTCAGCTTCGGGATATCCCGTTCGGTTATTCTCTCCCAGAAGAGGAAGTAAAAGCCAATAAAGGCGAAGATAAGAATGGCAATCAGCATTGCCCAGGCAGTTGAACTCTTCATCGGTTTTTTCCTCCCAATATTAATTTATATCGAAGTCGAGGAAAGTGCCTCCTTTATTTTTTCGGGAATACCCGGTTTTACCGTAAGCGCCTTATACCGGAGGAGGAGGACCTTTCCCGGGGGAAACCCCTTTGGCTTCTTCAAATATTTCCTCTTCGTATAATGGACGAATGCCCAGGTCGAGTTCCTTCTTTTGCTGTAATAGGCGGCGATCTCCGCCGCTTCTCTCAGGGTATTTGCTGGTAGCTCCTCCCTTTTTTCGGGGTTTCGCACCACCACATGACTTCCCTTCGCCTCCGATGCGTGGAGCCAGAAATCTTCGGGGCGGGCTACCTTGAAGGTAAGGATATCGTTGTCCTTTGCGCTTCTTCCCACCAGGATCTCCCACCCCTCTGAGGAGATAAACCGCCGGTAGGGCTTTCGTTCCTCTTTCTCCTTGGTTCTTCCCCCTTCTTTCTGCATTAAGCCAAGTTTTATAAGTTCTCCCTCAAGCTCGGAGAGTTCCTCTGGAGAGTCGATCTCTTCAAGGGACTGGATCAAGCCCTCTATTTTCGATAACCTCTTTTCCGCCTCGGCGAGCCTTTTTTCGATCACTTTTCTCCCTTTTTCCGCCTTGCTCGCCAGCTTGAAATATCGTTCGGCGTTCTCTCTCGGAGAGAGGGTGGGCTCTATCGGTATCTCTATTTCCTTTTGTTCTGGATGGTAGTAGTCTATTACCTTGATCCTTTCTTCTCCTTTTCTTCCCTTAAGGCGGTTCAGATTGGCGATAATGAGTTCCCCGTAGCGCCGGTATTCCTCCGCTTTTTCCGACCGGCTTAGATCCTCTTTAAGGTTTTTGATGAGTGAAGAGAGCCTCTCCCGGTTTTTTTCAAGGGCTTTTTTGATTTCCCTTCGCCCCTTTAGGAAAGCCTCTATCTCTTTCTGTTTCTGATAGAAGGCGGCTGAGGCGGTGATGAAGTCGGGGAAATACTCCGCGATGAGCCCTTTTAAGGATTGGAAGGGGAATGGGGTCATCGCTGTCTCGGAGTCGAGGAGTTGATGCTCTATAGGGAGCTTCGCCATATCGGGATAGTAGATGGTGGGAGAGGGTTTCTCCTTTTTCAATCGCTCGACAAAGGAGAAGAAGGAGGCGGAAAGAGGGATTTTCCTCTCCTCGGCGATTTTTACAATCTCCTTGGCGAATAGGGGGGAGATCCCGAGGAAGTGTGAGACGAGGAATTTAACCCCATCCTCTTTTTGGAATTGCTCTTCTAATTCCTTGAACCTCTCCTCGTTGATGGCGAAGGGATTTTCCTTTTCACCTATCTCCGGGGGGTTATACTTTCCGCCCGGAAGTATGCTTCTTTTCTCGTTGTTGATATTCTTCGCTGTTCCTATTATGGTGAGAGAGGCGTCGGTTAAAACTGCATTTGGTTTTTTGGGTATAAGCTCTAAGATTAGTTGGTATTCCATCTTCATCGGTGAGTGAGCAGTGAAGGAAAATATCACTACCCGATCGAGCTCCACCTGCCTTATTTCGTTTATTCTCGATCCCGAAAGATATTTTTTCAGCAGAAGAAGAAAGGGGGAGCTTTTCCCACTTTTCTCCGGCTCCCTTTCAGCGAGGAAGATACCGGGCATTTTGGGGGAGAGGTCGAAGATAAAGACCGCTTCTTCTCCTTCTCCTCTAAGGAAGAGGGAGAATCCATTGTCAAGCGGTTCGAATCGCGAGATGTGCCACCCAACAACCCTTTCTCTTAGTTCGGTGAGAAGGAAGCTCAAGGTTATCGCATCCATCTTTTTACCTCAGGTGGTTCAATTCTAATGCCGGCTTTGATTATTGTCAATTTTATCGAGGGTTTTGGTATGGCTTTTATTGATACAGTCAGTCTCCTCGATTTTGGATGTCTGTCAGTCTGCCTATTTTTATGCGTTTAGATGTCTATGAGGCGGAAAAGCGAGGAAGGTTCTGCTTCTTATAGGGGATGCCTCCTTCACTTAAAAAAATATCCGCTCCCCTTAAGGGCTTGAGAAGCGGAAGAAATTTTTCTCCTTTTTATTAACAAAACCATTAATTCCGGGGGAGTGAGGCAGGAAAGAAGGTTGAAGCTACCTCCCCATCCCAGCGTTACTTCTTGAACCAGTAGTAAAAGAGGCTGAGAAGCGCAAAGGAGCCGATTATCGCTGGGATGATGCAGACCTTACCACACATCCAACCCCATTTACCGAATACTGGGGTGCCGAGCCAGCCTCCAAGCCAACCAAGGACCCAACCATAGAAGAAGCCGCATATACCATCTGCTAACTTCTTCTTAAACACATAGTACTTTAAAAGGGTAACCACCAGGCTGATGATCAAAAGGGTCAAAAACGAGGTAAACGTCATATATAGCATCGCTCATCCCTCCCCAAATTTAAAACCTGCCTCCTCCCCGTTTTGAATTAGGCCTTCCGGAAAACACTATTATGAATATCTGTGATAGCAGTCCCCTCCTTTATAAATTAGCATACTCTCACATTTGAATACCTGTCAAGAGTAAAAAACATAAAATAGGAGAAATGAGAGAAAGGCGCCCACAACGGTGTTGAGGAAATTTAGACCTTCATTACTCATTTCTTTCTTCCCTTTCAAAATCGCCCCAAGGAGGCTTTCAGTAAGGTTCCCAAAGAAGGCTGCGGTTACCGCCACCGGGACGAGTTTAAGAGAGATTAGATGCAAGGCATAGCCTATTAAGGAGATTACCACCGCCCCGAGAACGCCGGACAGGGTTCCGGCAAAGGAGATCGCTCCCTCGGTTCCCGGTGGTACCCGGCGGAGGGTGGTTATGAGGATTGGGTTCTTCCCGTAAAGTCCCCCCATTTCGGTGGAGAGGGTATCAGCGGTGGCGGTGGCAAAGGCAGTGATGAAAGCGAGAAGAAGAAGTTGGTTATCCTTGGAGATAAAGGCGAAGAAAGCGAGAAGGGAGGGAAGGGCACAGTTTCCCAGTGCATGGACTGCCCCTCGAGCTCCACCTTTTGCCTCAGCCATCCCCAGTCTCTCTTTCCTTCGGTAGCCCATTTTGGTTGCCCCTGAGCCTAAAAGGAAGAAGGAAAAAAGGATAACAAAGCCCGGAAGTGAGGTAAATGCGTAGATGGTAGTTCCGATCCCCACCCCGGCGAGAAAGCCGGATAGATCGACAAACCCCATCAAGATGGCTATTCCACCAACGATCAGGCTTATGAGCGCACCCCAACCCAAGTTTTTGAGGAGGAGCTCTTTTTTAACCAAGAGCAAGCCGAAATCTGCTCTTAGGAGAAGGAAGAGAAAACCAGCCCCAAGCAAGGGAACGATGAAGTTATCGTTCAAACCGAAGTGAATTGTCTCAACTATGGCGGAAAAAAGGGTGGTGGCGAAGGATATAAGAAGTATGGTGGAGAGAGAAAAAAGCCCTTTGGGCGCGGTCCACCAGAGGAGAAATGATGCCCCGAGTGTTCCGAAGATGAGGTAGGAGAAAAAGCCGACATAACTTTTGTCCCTGCTCCAGGGGAGTTTCTTTTTCCCATAGGTAGCTCCGAGGATAGTAGCAAATCCATCCCCGAAAGCCATAATTCCCCAGATAAGAGCTGCGAGGTAAAGCCTCCCCCAGAAGAGCAAGATCAATATCAATACGGATAAGGGGTAAACGAGGATTCCAGTGGGGACCCCTTTGATTATCTCCTCTTTTCGATAGATCCTTTTTCCTAAGGTGCGAGGGAGGATAAAGTAATTGTGGAGGAAGGCAGCGATGGCGCAGAGGGAAGCCTGAAAGGGCGTTAGCCAGCGGAGGAGAAGGGCGAACCCTCCCATTGCCACATGGATCGTTTTTCTTAGGTTCTCTTGCGACATTCCTTTGTCAGACATACCCCTCCTCCCTGAGCCAGGTTATGGTGCGGGAAAGCCCCTCGCGAAGAGGGGTTATGGAATAGGAGAGCTCGGAGATCGCTTTTTTGCTTGAGTATGCCCAATCGTGCATATAGGTTTTCACCACGCCATGGGTGAGGTTGGGGTATCTACCAAAGAGTAGCGCCAACATCTCCTCAAAATAACCCATCATCGATGCCAGAAAATAGGGAATGCTTCTTTTTGGGGGCTCGATGCCGGTAAGCTCACTTAAGAGGGCGAAGAACTCATTGGCGCTCCTATTCTCTCCACCAAGGATGTATCCCTCGCCTGGCTTGCCCTTTTTCAACGCCGAGATATGACCCGAGACGACATCGTCGATGAAGGCATAGCACCACTTCTTATCCCCTTTCCCCAATTTTCCCGGTAGCTTACGGTTGATAAAATCCCGGATGATGCCAGCGACCAGGTTGCCCTCGGTCAGCTCCCCTGGTCCATATATCACCCCGGGATAAAGGATAACGATGGGAAACCCTTCTTCCGCCGCCGCCTTTGCCACTTTATGAGCGAAGTATTTCGTCCGTTCGTAATCGGTGTAGAACCTATCGCGCTCGATTACGCTTTTCTCGTCGAGGACCTTACCATCGCTCGGACCCAAAGCAATGAACGATGAGGTATAGATGAACTTCGAGATCCCCTCCTCTTTTGCCGCTCGAATGAGGTTCTTAAATCCCGCGACATTTACCAACTCATATAACGAACGGGGTCTTACCCACATCTTGACCAATGCCGCCATATGGAGCACCCGGTCGCATCCCCTCATCGCCTCCCTTACCGAGTGGTAGTCGGTGATATCTCCGTAAATCCTTCTTATATCCGAAGGTAGATGGGTAAGGTTGGAGCTTCTCCGCACAAGGAGGACCACCTCTTCTCCCTCCTCGACCAACCTTTTGACCACCCTTTTTCCCAGATAGCCGGTTCCTCCGGTGACCAGGATAGCCATCTTTAATCTTCCCCTTTCTTCTTAACCCTCTCTCGCCAGTAAGAGAGGATGTCAGCAAGCGTTTCTCTCAATGATATTTTTGTCTTCCAACCGAGCTCACGGTTGGCTTTGTCGGCATCTCCCAATATTAAAGGGATATCTGCGGGGCGATATCTTGAAGGATCTTGCCGTACCTCTATCCTTTCTTTTGAGAGGGATAAGAGTATATCGAGGATCTCACTGATGGGATAAGCTTTCCCGGAGGCTAAGTTGTAAGCCTCGCCTTCCTTCCCCCGATTCACTATGCTTAGATACCCCCGAACAATGTCCCTCACATCGGAATAGTCCCTTCTTGCTTCGAGGTTTCCCACATCTATTATCGGCTCCTTTAACCCCGCCTCGATCTCGGCGATCTGCTTGGCAAATGAGGAGCAGACGAAGTTCTCCCGTTGTCTCGGTCCTGTGTGATTGAAGGGCCGGGCAATGGATACGGGGAGTTTCTCCACCTTGAGGAATTGGTAAGCGAGGAGTTCCAGAGAAGCTTTGCTTACCGCATAGGGGCTTAGAGGATGAAGGGGAAGGCTTTCGTCAATGGGCTGTTTCTCCTCAGGTACTTCCCCGTATACCTCAGCTGAGCTCACCAGAAGCACCTTGGGATGTGGGGAAAGAGAGGACGCCGCCTTCAGAAGGTTGAAGGTGCCGGTTATATTCACCTCGAAGGTCTTGATAGGGGAGGACCAGGAGGAGGAGACATTGCTGATACCGGCGAGATGGAAGATAATATCGGGAGAGATTTCAGCTACCGTATTTCTTATTCCCTCGCCATCGGTGATATCTACCTGATATATCTTAATCCTCTCTCCCAGATGAGTGAGATTGGTTAGTGGCACACCAGGACAATCTACTCCTCCTACCTCATAGCCGAGGGATGCGAGAAGATCGGCAAGATGGCTGCCGGCAAACCCAGCGATGCCGGTTATTAAAGCACGCATTGCTATCTTATCTTTTCGCGCCAGTAGTTCAGAATATCCCTGAGCGTCTGTTCGAATGGGATCTCCGGCTTCCAACCGGTCTTTTTCCGGAATTTGGTGCTATCGCCTATCAAAACCGGAACATCGGATGGACGGAGCCGGGAGGGGTCTTTCTTTATCTCTATCTTGACATCGGTTAGCGAAAGTAGCATATCTATCACTTCCTTTATGGAGTAAGCTACTCCACTGGCGATGTTATATACCTCGCCGGGATCGCAATACTCAAGGGCGAGCCAGTAAGCCCGTACCATATCCCGCACATCGGTGAAGTCGCGCCGGGCATCGAGGTTTCCTACATAAAGAACCGGCTCCCTCTTCCCCTTCTCTATCTCCACTATCTGCCTGGCGAAGTTGGAACATACAAAGACATCTCCTCTTCGTGGTCCCGTGTGATTAAAACCCCGTGTTCTTACGATCTTCATCTTGTAACTCATATAGTACTGATAGGCTAAATAGTCCTGGCCTATTTTACTCACTGCATAGGGGCTCAATGGGCGAAGAGGGTTCGTCTCCTTGATGGGAAGCTCATCTTCGTAGACCAAGCCATATTGCTCACTGGAACAGGCTACTTGGATCCAAGGATCGATCTTCAACTGTTTTACCGCCTCGAAGATGTTAAGTTCGCCGAGTATGTTGGTGGTGAGCGATTCCGCGGGAGCGTTCCACGAGGTGGGCACGAAACTCTGAGCAGCCAGATGGAATATCTTGTCCGGGTGGATCGCTTCAAGGAGGCTCCTCACTGAATAACCATCCCTGAGATCGCACTCGAGGATCTTGATCTTGTCCTTGATATGCTCGATGTTCTCGGTACGGCTACGCCATCTCTTTGTCCCGTATATCTCCACTTCGGGGTGGTTTTTCAAGATATAATCAGCCAAATGACTTCCTACAAATCCCGTTATCCCTGTGATGAGAACCCTCATTTCTACTTCCTCCACTCGATAGTATTAGACATTAATGCGCCACTTTTTGGGGTATTCCCAAGAGATTATATATTTTACCCTGAAAAGTAGGTGCCTGGCAACTTTTTTCAACAGCTAACCTCCCCTCTTTTTTTCTGGTAGCTATTCAAGAACTCGGCTAACGCCTCTTCAAACCTCCGGGGGCGGTCTCCCAGAAGGTGGCTCGTTTTGGTAAGATCGAGAACAGAATACTTGGGGCGGATTGCCTTTCTGCCCGCCTCCTCAGTAGTTATGGGGATTATGTTGAGCCCGTTGATCCCGGCGAGCTCGACAATCTTCAGGGCAAATCCATACCAGCTCACCTCTCCGGAATTGGTGAAGTGGTAGATGCCCGAAGCATTCTTTTCTACCAGAGAGACTATTCCATAAGCGAGATCGTGGACATAGGTGGGAGCGCCTACCTGATCTGCCACCACCCGAAGGGACGATTCCTCCCTTGCCTTCTTGAGGATGGTTAATACGAAGTTCGGCTCCTTTCTTCCATAGAGCCAGCTTGTTCTTACTATCAGATGATCCTCGTTTTCCTCCATCACCGCCCGCTCCCCCTCCGCTTTGGAGCGTCCGTAGATGGAGAGGGGATTTATCTCATCGTCCTCGCGGTAGGGGGTGTTTTTTCTTCCGTCGAAGACATAATCGGTGCTTATATAGACGATCTTCGCCCCCGCCTCCTTCGCCGCCCGGGCGACGTTTCTAGCGCCATCCCGATTTACGAGAAAGGCGAGCTCCGGTTCATCTTCCGCTTTATCCACCTTGGTGTAGGCGGCGCAGTTTATCACCACCTCGGGTTCGACCTCCACGATCTTTTTAAGAGAAGCTTGGGGGTCGGTGATGTCGAGATCGGCTCGGGAGAAGCCGATAACAGGGTTCCCCCTCTTTTTAAGAAGAAAGAGGAGCTCCGAGCCAAGAAGTCCCGAGCTCCCTAAGACAAGGACCCTACTTCCTCTCTCCATACCACCTCTGATAGAACTCTTTGAAGGCGGGGCTATTCTCCTTTATCTTCCGCCACCAGGGTTCATTTTCCTGATACCAGCGGACCGTTGCCTTGAGTGCTTCATCGAAAGAGTGAGCGGGTTCCCAGCCGAGTTTCTTTATCTTGGTCGTATCGAGGGCATACCTCCTGTCGTGTCCCGGACGATCAGCGACATACCTGATGAGTGTTTCCGGTTTCCCCAGGATGGCGAGTATCCTCCTGGTGAGCTCTATGTTTGGGAGGAGATTTCCCCCACCTACATTGTACACCTCCCCCTCTTTCCCCTTTTCTATAAGGAGGTCGATCGCTCGGCAATGATCCTCCACATAGAGCCAATCGCGTATATTCTTTCCGTCCCCATAGAGGGGCAGGATGAGATCATCTATGGCATTGGTGATGAAAAGGGGGATGATCTTCTCCGGATACTGGTAGGGTCCGAAGTTGTTCGAGGCACGGACGATGATCACCGGAAGATGGTAGGTGACAAAAAAGGAATAGGCGAGCCGGTCTGCTCCTGCCTTGCTCGCTGAGTAGGGATTGCTTGGCTTAAGGGGATCGTCCTCCCGGGAGAAGCCCTCCTCCACATTGCCGTAGACCTCATCGGTGGAGATGTGGATGAATCGCTTAACCCCTGCCTTCTTCGCCTCCTCGAGGAGGACATAGGTGCCGTAGACATCGGTGGTGATGAAGGAGCCTGCCTCAAGAATGGAGCGATCTACATGGGTCTCGGCAGCGAAGTGCACCACCAGCTCACATCCGGAGATGACCTCGGAGACGATCTTGCGGTCGCAGATATCCCCCTTGACGAAGCGGTAGCGAGGATCATCTGCTACATCCTTCAGATTGTCGAGGTTGCCGGCGTAGGTGAGTTTGTCCAGGTTCACCACCTCGATATCCTTATACCGGCTGAGGAGGTAATGGATGAAGTTGCTTCCAATAAACCCCGCCCCTCCGGTGATCAATATCTTCCTCATCGCCTATCGATCCTTTCTCGCCCAGTCGTAGGGGATCTCCCCGCTGTGGGGGTCGATGTTTATCTGATCCGGGTTCTCGTGGTTGTATGGTTCGGTGGGACAGTTGATCACTATCGCCTCGCTCTCACTGATGCACTTCCAGCCGTGGAATACCCCCTTCGGTATCTGAACGAGCACTGGGTTGTAGTCCCCGATGAATAGCTCGTTTATCTCCCCCTTGGTTGGCGAACCCTCCCTTGGATCGTAGATCACCAGCTTCAACATCCCCTTGACACAGCATACATTGTCCACCTGGTTCCGATGCATATGCCATCCCTTGACTACCCCCGGGTAGGTGGTGGTGAAGTAGACCTGTCCAAATTTTATGAATTCAGGGTCATCGCTCCGGAGTATCTCGGCGAGCCTCCCCCGTTCGTCGGGGATAACCTTTAGTTTCTTTATCTTTACCCCTTCGATGAGCTTCATCTTCGCCTCCTTAACCCTCAATCAATCCTACCTCGGAGTTATCACCGAGCATAAACTTCATCGCCTTTGGTCTTTTATCCCTCTGCATTATCTTCACATATTTACCGATAAGGCTTCCATCGATCCTTGCTTTTATCTTGTTGATGGAGCTTCCTTCAAGGATGATGCTATTTTCCACCTCTGCCTCTTTGATCTTCACTCGATGGTGGATCGAGGTGAAGGGACCGATGAAAGAATCGATTATTTCACATTCATCGCCGATGATCACCGGTCCTCTGATAACGCTTCTTACCACCCGGCTGCCCTTGCCTATCGCTACCCTTCCCTCTAAATGGGAGAACTCCACCTCTCCCTCTACCGTTGGTTCCAGCTCCTCGAGCATCATCCGGTTGGCTTCAATTAAATCCTCGAGTTTTCCCGTATCCTTCCACCACCCCTTGACGATATGGGGTTTCACCTGGTAGCCGGCGTCGATCAGATATTGGATGGCATCGGTTATCTCGAGCTCGTTTCTCCACGAGGGCTTTATGTTCTTCGCCGCCTCGAATATGTGATGGTCGAACATATACACCCCGACCAGTGCCAGGTTGCTCTTCGGCTCTTTCGGCTTTTCCACCAATCTTACCACCTTCCCATCCTTGAGCTCAGCCACCCCGAACTGCTCCGGGTGTTCTACCTCAGCAAGGAGTATTTGGGAGTTCGGTTTCTCCTTCTCAAATTCCCGGACGAGCTCAGTGATCCCTCCCCTGATTATGTTGTCGCCAAGGTACATCACGAACGGTTCTTCACCTAAAAACTCCTCGGCAACGAGGACCGCATGGGCAAGCCCGAGCGGTTCCGGCTGATCGATGTAGGTTATCTTCGCCCCAAAGCGAGAGCCATCTCCCACCGCCTTTTTTATTTCGTCCTTGGTGTAGCCGACTACGATCCCGATATCGGTAATCCCTGCCGCCACAATAGCCTCAAGCCCATAGAAGAGAACCGGTTTGTTCGCCACCGGGACCAACTGTTTCGCCTGGGTGAAGGTTATGGGACGAAGCCTCACCCCCTTTCCGCCACTCAATATCAGTCCTTTCATCGCCCTTCCTCTTGCCTTTAGAAGTGGGAACCAAAACTTCCCACCGTCTTGAGTTCTATATTAAAGAGAAACTGGCGCTCCATCCTTCCAGGGAAGTTGAAGCGTTTGTATCCCAAAACGAAACCAACACACTGGGTATTATACCGAAGCCCTACCCCCCCGAGAAGGAGCCTGTTTCTATAGAAATCATAGTTTAAGGTGTAATTCCAGTTGATCCTGTTGCCCAGGATGCGCCCCCCACCGTTGGCGATTAGAGTATTCCCTACCACCCTTCCCAGCCCTTTGGACACGCTTTTGTTATAACTGAGATCGGTATAGAAGATGTCCCTGTTTCGAATGCTCCCGTGGAGACCGATGTTGAGGAGGGTACCACTGGTGAAGTCATATTCCGCCCTCGCCCCTATGCGGTAGCTTGGATTTGGATTGAAGGTAGCTATGAGAACCATCGGCGAAAATCGGGAGGGGGGAGCGGAGAGATAGGCGGAGGAGAAACGATTGTATTGCCTACCGTAGGTGGTGCGAAGTTTTGGATCGAGCGATATATGCTGGGAGAGGGAGATAGTGAGGAATTCCCTTGGATTTCCCTTCCCCCTTTTGATGTAGAAATGGTTTATCAGGGAATAAACCAGCTCATTCGCCTCAGCCACATAATCGAGGCCGTCGAATCGGGGGACCTGCTCCTGGTTCTTCACCGCGGAGATGTAGCGGTAGTCGATCCGCGGTTCAATTAGGTGTTTTATTTTGCTTTCTTCGTCCTTTCCTCCAAGGGTGAATATTCGGTTAAACAGGGGACCAGTGAGGGATAGATCAAAATGATAATAGGTTCTGAGTAGAGATTCGTCCACCAGGGCGTTTCCTTCGCTGAGGCTCTTCGAGTATAGGGTGCCCCGGATTCCGAAACGGGGCATTATTTTCAACCAGGAGAGCCCTCGGATAGGAACACTGAATCTCGGGTGAAGGTCGAAACGGGAAAGGGAGAATTCGGTTTTTCCCGTTTCCTGCTCGGTGATCCGTGAGGGAAGGTCCCATTGACTCTCGAGGGAGAAGTAGATGGGCGAGCCGAATAACCGGTTGTTCCTTATCCTGAAGTTCACTTTGGGAAGGGAGCGGAGGGTTACCTTGCTCCCCTGAGGGAAGTAGGTCGTATTACTGCTCGCAAGAAGGGTGAGGGAGTAGTACGATTTGCTCCAGGCGAGATAGCCTGAGGACCTTATCGACCGCTGACTGTTCAGATTGAAGTTTTCCTCGTAATTCTTCAGGTATTGGAAATCACTCAAATAATTTATGCGGAGACTTCCCCTGATCCTTCCGGGAAGGAGCTGGTTGTGGGTTAAACTGAGTTTGTAATTTTTGCTGTTCCTTAATCTATCCCTTAAGAAGTAGAAGTGGACCCTTCCTCCTGTATTTCTGGAGAGTAGATAGCGGTACTCGGCACCGGTTCCCCAGCCCATCTTGGTGTAGTAATCAAGGTAGAAGGTGGCGTCCATATTCCGGGCAATAGCCCAGAAGAAGGCGTTGCTTATTACCTTGCCCTTTAGATTCGAGGCTCCAAAATTGGGAAGGAGAAAACCGGTTGATCGCTCGGACTTGAGGGGCCAGTAGAGATAGGGGATGTAGAACACGGGGATATTCATTACCCGGAAGGTGGTTGACTTGGCTTTTACATAATGGTTGAGATGAACGGTGGCGCTCTTCACCTTCATACTCCAATAAGGGTTCGGCTGATTGCAGATGGTGAAGGTGGCGTCCTTTATCCTGAATTCATCATCTCCGATTCGCTCCACTTCTTTGGCGTAGATCCTCGCTTCGGGCTCGGCGTAGATCACTGCGTTGTAGAAGGTGCCCCTTTTTGTCTTCAGGTTCATCTCCATCCGCTCGCCCGCTATCTTGAACCCTGGTTCTGAGAAGACTACATTCCCCTCAGCATAGACCATCTTTTCCTCAATCTTGTAGATCACCTTCTCCGCCTGGAGATGCTGATTGCCGTAGATTATATCTACATACCCGGTGGCGATACGGGTGTTTTTATCTATCTGCTCCAGTTTCTCGGCATAGACGATGAGTTCTTGCGAGAGAAGACCACTCGAGATCGAAAGAATGGATAGAAAAAAGCACCCGATGAGGAAGTTTCTCAACATAATATGAATCCCATTTTCTTAGTGTAAGAGAGGAAGGGTAGGTTGTCAATAACGGGAAGAGACGAACTCCTTCACCTCGCCCACTAAGTAGAGGGAGCCAGCGGCGACGATTGTTTCCCCCGTTCGGTATTCCTTTTCGGCGGTTTTTACCGCCTCTCCCACATTTGAAGCGGTTATCGCCTTCGCGTAGCGCTCGGCGATGGTTTTTATCGATGCTGGCTCTGCCGCCCTCGCCTCCCTCAGTTTGGGAAGGATGATCAATCGGGCGAGGGGGAAAAGTATCTCCCCCATCTTCTCTATCTCCTTGTCCCCCATTGCAGCGAAGATGAGGATAACTCGCTTTCCTATTTCATCGCGGATGAACGAGGCGAGGGCGGCAGAGCCAGCAGGATTGTGGGCACCGTCCACGATGATTCGGGGCTCTTTGACCACTTCCTCGAGCCTTCCCTCCCAGTGAACGGAGCTAAGCCCTCTTTTTATTGCCCCTTCCCCCAAGGGGAGCCCCTTTTTCTCGAGAAGCTCAGCGGTTAATATCGCGGTCCGTGCATTCTCCCATTGATGCTTCCCCAAAAGCCCGAGCCTTAGACGAGAATATGTCCTCTTTCTGGTCGAGATCTCCCCCATATCCCCGGTTAGCCTGAGGGAGGTCTCCTCGGAAACAAGATGGGGCTTTGCCCCCCTTTCCCGAGCTACCTCCTTGATGACCTCGATAGCCTGAGGAGGCGAGGGTGATATCACCACCTCTCCCTGCTCTTTGATTATCCCCGCCTTCTCGAAGGCGATATCCGCTATGCTCTCCCCGAGATACTCCATATGGTCGCGACTTATCTGGGTGATCACCGAGACCAATGGGGAAACGACATTGGTCGCATCGAACCTCCCTCCCATTCCCACCTCTAAGATGGCGAGATCGACCTCCCTCTCGGCAAAGTAGAGGAAGCCAGCTGCGGTGAGGAGTTCGAAATAGGTAAGAGGATGCTCCAGTTCTCCCCTTGCTGTGAGGGAATCGTTCTTCGCCTTTATTCGCTCGATCACCGAGGCGAACTCCCCCTCACTTATCATCTCTCCTGAGACGGTGATCCGTTCCTCGATTCTTATGAGATGAGGAGAGGTGTAAAAGCCCACTTTGAGCCCTGCGTGAGAGCAGATGGAAGCGAGCATCGCCCCAGTAGAGCCCTTTCCGTTTGTCCCTCCTATGAGGAGGGAAGGGTAAGTTTTTTCTGGATGTCCCAGTGAGGAAAGGAGGGTATTGATTGGTCCTAAACCAAGCTTAATCCCTAAGTGAGCCCTGCTTAAGAGGAAACTTACCGCCTCGTTATAGTCCATTTGAGGGGGTTAGCCCACCATAAACCGGAGGCACTTTATTAGTACATCCTTTAGGTCTTTCCTTTTTACCACCATATCCACCATCCCGTGTTCAAGGAGGAACTCGGAACGCTGGAACCCCTCAGGGAGATCCTGACGGATGGTCTGCTTTATCACCCGGGGACCGGCAAAGCCAATGAGCGCCTTCGGTTCAGCTATATTCAGATCGCCGAGCATAGCATAGCTTGCAGTGACCCCTCCGGTGGTGGGATCGGTGAGCACAGAGATGTAAGGTATCCCCGCCTCGTCCAGCCTAGCCAAAGCAGCACTTACCTTAGCCATTTGCATCAGGGAAAGGATGCCCTCTTGCATCCTTGCACCTCCAGAGGCGGAGACGATGATCAGAGGGAGCCTTTCAGCAAGGGCTTTTTCCGCTGCCCGGGTTACCTTTTCCCCCACCACCGAACCCATACTCCCCCCCATAAATTTGTATTCCATAGCGGCAATTATCGCTTTTATTCCACCTATTTTCCCTACCGCACAGATTATCGCCTCATTTTCCCCAGAGACTTTGGAGTATTTCGTTAACCGTTCCGGATAAGGGAGGGAATCTACAAAGTTGAGTGGATCGTTAGAGCGAAGCCCGGTTTCAAATTCGGTGTACTCCCCGTTATCGAAAAGGGAAGCGAGCCTTTCCCTGGCACTTATTCGGAAGTGATAGTTACACTTAGGACAGACATTGGCATTCCTTATTACCTCTTTCTTATAGATTATCGCTTTGCAGTTATCGCACTTTACCCACAAGCCATCCGGAAGATCGAGTTTCTTTTCCGGAGGGTTTAATTTTCTCTTTTTAAATCTGTTGAACCATTCCATTCCCTTTTAACCCTACCCCCTTCCTATTTTGAGGAGAATTATAGCCCAGCTTTATCCCATTTGGCAATTGTTTCCTTAATCAGCTTAGTCAGTTTGTCAGCCACCTTGCTCAAATATTTTCTCGCCCGTTCCAGGTTGAACTCAGGATATCCTTCCCCCGGTGTATAAAGGAGGATAGAAGAAGGTGATGGATAGGCGGAGTAACTCGGATCGATGGGGGTGGCAGTGACCTTGTCCGGGGAGTAGAGCTCAGGATAAACCAGTTTCGGGTTCACCGCCATCACTGCTGCGTTTTCGTTGATCCCTGCATGTCCTCCGTCCTGATTGAATACCTCCTTGGTGATATCAGCGGTATAGCTCCACCAATCGATTACCATCCCCCGTACTTTCCTCTTCATCGCCACCTCGTACATCGCCCGATCGCAGGGTCCTCGATTCGGTCCGTGTCCATTAATGATGATTATGTTCTTGAACCCGATATCCGCCAACCCATAAAGTATCTCCTTTACATACTGTTCAAATGTTTTTTCGGAGATGGCGATCCCACCAGGATAAGGAGTGAGGGTTCGGGTTACCCCATAGGTGATGTGGGGCGCGATCAGAGCGTTGATCCTGGGGGCGATCATCTCAGCAAGTTTGTCTGGAACGATGAAATCGGCGCCATTGCAAGTAACTCCGTGAGCTTCCAAGGTACCAGCTACCAATAGGACAGTGTTTATCTTTGAGGGGACCATCTTACCCACCTGCATCCAGTTGAGGTCGGCGAGATAGCGTGAGGGGATAGTTTCCTCTTTCTTTGGCAAAACTCCCCCGACAAGGTTTAAAGCAAGGAATGTAAAAATTAAGGAGAAGATGATACCCTTCTTCCACATAATAATCCCTCCCCTCTCGGTTTTTCTGGATTATATTCAGGACTTAAATTTAAGGCTTTTCTTTTTTCCTCAGCTCTCCAGGAAGTACCCCGTGTTTTTTGGCTTCGGTGCCTAAGTTATTGAGCTCATTTCTATATTTTTCTACCGCTTTCTCAAGCTGGTTTATCTGTTTAACAAGAGCCCCTCTCTCTTGGGGAAGAACTGAAAACCTCAAGCGGCGTCTTGCTTCGCTAAGCTGGGCTTCCGCTTTCTGAAGCGATTCCGTTATCTGCTCCCTTCGTTTTATCCAGTAGGTAGCCTGTTTCTTCTGTGCCTCTGGGTTGTCGGTTCCTACACTCGGAGGAGCCTTCTCCCCTTTTGTCTCCGGGGGGGTCCCCTCTTGTCCCAGCTTTGTCGGTGGTGGTGGAGCAGCACTGCTCTCTGATTTCGGGGGGAGAGTATAAGCATCCTTCACGATCTTCTCCACCAAGGAGAGCGGTAACATCACCTCTCCACCCCGGATAATGAAGCGGACCTTATTCCCCACCACCTCAGAGAAAGGGGTGCGAATAATCCGCCCGCTCTTGAGGTAGATGGTGTCGGAAAGAGCAAGGAGGCTGAGGAAAAAGAGAACCACCATCCCAAAAGTTATTTTCTTCATAGCTAATGAGCCTCCTTTTTTATTATATCACACTTAACTTAAAAAAACGATCGATAGAAGGAAATGAGCTCTTCCCCATAAAAGAGGGAGAAGATAGAAGCGATACCGAGGAAACTGCCGAAAGGCAAGGGGAAACGGAGGTCCCCCTTTTCCTTTGCGATGATGATTATCCCCACTACCGAGCCCAAGAATGAGCCAATAACCAGGGTGAGGAGGGCTCTTTCCCAGCCGAGAAAGGCGCCGATCATTGCCATTAACTTAACATCACCC
>Ga0190338_1000055_pt1 | contig 22505 bp, 15 predicted proteins | sample 4872041112_MG_FD_163434 | JGI IMG/M metagenome (GOLD analysis project Ga0190338, IMG submission 163434) | Hydrothermal vent sediment bacterial communities from Southern Trench, Guaymas Basin, Mexico - 4872-04-11-12_MG | ecosystem: Environmental > Aquatic > Marine > Hydrothermal vents > Sediment ... | reverse complement strand
CGCCGAGGAAACTCCCCCACCTCGCTCGTCCGTCACCCTCCCCACTAACTCGGCAGAAAAAAGCGAGAGAGAAAAAAAGAGGAGGAAAGCAGTAGTAACTATTAAGCAAAACCTTCCTTCTTTTCTTTCAATTGGCGCCGAGTTCACATCTCGCCCTTTCTTTTTAAAACCCCCCTTTTTAGAGAAAGCAAACATTATACCATTTCTCCATTTTTTGTTTCTGGCTAACTATTTCTATTTTAACAAATTGCAACTTCGCATTGTCTCTCTTCATTAATTTAATTCAATAATTTGAATTTTTCATCCAAAAAATTGTATCACATTGTGAAATGGAGGTAAAGGGGAAAAAGAAAAGCCCCGGAAAAACCCGGGGCTGGCCTCTTTTCTCTCGTGTTTTATAACTTAACTACATTAGCCGCCTGAAGGCGTCCATCTGGGGTTTCTACGATGTCGAACTCCACCTCCTGGCCGACCTCCAAGGACTTAAAGCCGGGCTCTTGGATAGCGCTGTAGTGGACGAAAACATCTCTTCCGCCGTCCTTCTGTTCAATGAAGCCCCAGCCTTTATTGTTAAACCATTTCTTAACTTTTCCTACCGTTCTCATTTCTTGACTCCTTTAAAGCAAACAAATTACCAATCAAAAGGGGATACAGGAGCTCTTCCCCAGGTTTATCCTCTCCTCAGAGGCCGAAAGGAGGGGAAAGGCAGGATGAAGAGCGTGGTTCCTTCAGCAAAAGAAAAACCACGAGGGTCCTCGTGGTTATCCTTTACTTTAGAAACCAAAATCCAATATCCCACAACAAACAACCTCATCTTCCCTTTTACGCTCCTTTTTCCTTTAAGTCAAGTTTTTTTTGCAGATTTAGGAAATCAGCGGTTGATTTTCTCTTGATTTCATCTTTCGCTGATATATAAAATAGGCTCGACTAAGTTCTAATTGGGGGATAAGAGATGAAGGTATTGGTTGTGGGGGGAGGAGGAAGGGAACATGCCCTTGTGTGGAAGATAAGGCAGAGCCCTCTGGTATCCGAGGTCTATGCTGCCCCAGGTAATGCCGGCATTGCTGAACTTGCCTACTGCGTGCCTGTCGATCCCTCCAACATAGTTGAGCTCGCCGATTTTGCCGATAGCGTTAGGATAGAGCTCACTGTAGTTGGTCCAGAGCTTCCCTTGACCTTGGGAATCGTAAACGAGTTTACCAAAAGGGGTCTAACCATCTTCGGACCTACCAAGGAAGCGGCGGAGATAGAGGGGAGTAAGACCTATGCCAAAGAGTTTATGGCGAGGAGGAACATCCCCACTGCTCGGTTTAAGATCGCCACTTCCTATGAGGAGGCGGTGGGCATCATTCGTTCGGGTGTGTTTGATTATCCTTTAGTGATTAAGGCTGATGGGCTTGCCGCGGGTAAAGGCACGATAATCGCTGAGGATGAAAAAGAAGCCTTTTCTACCGTGGATGTGATTATGAGGGAGAGGAAGTTCGGAAATGCTGGGGATAGGCTGGTCATTGAAGAGTTCCTTGAGGGAGAGGAAGCTTCGTTTCAGGTTATTACTGATGGGCTTCGGGTCATCCCTCTTGCCTCCTCCAAAGATCATAAAAGGCTCTACGATGGGGATAAGGGTCCCAATACCGGCGGGATGGGTGCCTTTTCGCCGGCGGTAAACCTCGACATAGAGACCAACCGGAAGGTATTGGCGGAGATAGTGTATCCCACCATTCGTGGCCTCGCTGAGGAGGGAAGGCCTTACCGGGGTGTTCTCTATGTAGGGCTTATGATAACTAAAGAGGGACCAAAGGTGCTTGAGTTCAACTGCCGTTTTGGGGATCCGGAGACTCAGGTGGTGTTGCCCCGGTTGGAGAGCGATCTGGTGCCCCTTTTGATCAAGGCGGCGAAGGGAAGAATGGAGCAGGTATCGCCCAAATGGAGAAGGGAAGCCGCTGTCTGCGTGGTTCTTGCTTCGGAGGGATATCCCGGATCGTACAATAAGGGGCTGCCTATTAGTGGTATCGAGGAGGCGGTAGAGGAAGGAGCGATTATCTTCCATGCGGGGACCAGAAAGGAAGACGGGAAGCTGGTGACCGCTGGAGGACGGGTCCTCGGAGTGACCGCCCTTGGGGCGAGCTTCCCTGAGGCGATCGTAAGGGCTTATTCCGCCGTCGAGAAGATACACTTCCCCGGCGTTCATTACCGCCGGGATATAGGGAAAAAGACCTCCCCAACGGTATTCTGATTGACTTAAAGAAACGAGGTGAGGCTTGGTGGACAGAACCCCACTGATAGGTATTGTTTTAGGGAGTGATTCCGACACCCAGTATATTGAAAGGGGTGTTCATCTCCTTCAGGAATTTGGTGTTCCTTATGAGATACTTGTTTCCTCTGCCCATCGCTCTCCGGGACGGACCCGGGAGTATGCGGAGAAGGCGGAGGAGAGAGGAATAAAGGTCATAATCGCCGTTGCCGGAGCCGCCGCCCATCTTGCCGGTGTCATTGCTTCTGAGACGAGGCTTCCGGTGATCGGCGTTCCCGTTCCCAGTTCCCCCCTTTCCGGCATCGATGCCCTTCTTTCCACTGTTCAGATGCCCGCCGGCATCCCCGTTGCCTCGATGGGGATTGGAGAAGCGGGGGGGAGAAACGCCTGCCTCTTTGCCTTGGAGATACTTGCCCTTTCTTCCCCCGAGCTGAAGGAGAAACTCTCTCACTATCGGAAGCGACTGGCGAAGAAGGTGGAGGAGGCATCGGCTCGGGTGGAGAAAGAATTCTCCCAAGATGTCTAAGGGAAGGTACTTCATCAAGACGCTTGGTTGCAAGCTCAATCAGTACGACCAAGCGGCGATGGAGGAACAGTTGAGGGAAATGGGCTTTGTCCCCTCATCTTCCTCAGAGGCGGATCTTATTATAGTAAATACCTGCACCGTGACCGGGAAAGCGGATGCAGAAGCGAGGAGGCTCATCCGTTCCTACCATCGGGAGAATAAGAAGGCAAGGATAATGGTCACCGGCTGTTATCCGGAACGAGAGCCGGAGCTTTTTACCGATATGCCTGAGGTCTCGCTGGTTTTTGGAAACTATGAGAAATACCATCTTGCCGAGGCGGTTCGGTTCTTGAATGAGGGACGGGGAAAGCTATTTCGTTTAGAAAGGGAGAGAGGGGGGTCTACCCCCGTTCTTCCTCTCACCTCCTTTTCTGGGCATACCAGGGCGTTCGTCAAAATCCAAGAGGGCTGTGATGCTAACTGTAGCTACTGCATTGTGCCCAAAGTCAGGGGAAGAAGCAGAAGCGTTCCTCTTTCGCTGGTAATAAGAGAGGTAGAAAGCCTCCTTTCACAAGGTTTCTCTGAGATCGTCCTTACCGGCATTCACATCGGTGTTTACGGGCGAGACTTTGGAGAAGAAAAAGGATTTTTAACCCTTCTTCGGGCGATAGTTGAACTTCCCTACCAGTTTCGGGTTCGGCTATCGTCACTTGAGCCTTTGGAGATCACCCCTGAACTCATCCAATTTGTCGCTCGTTCGGAAAAGATCGCTCCTCATTTTCACATCCCCCTTCAAAGTGGGTCCGACCGCATCCTCGCCAAGATGCGCCGTCCTTATCGAAGCGATAAATACCGGGAGGTAGTGCTCGCTATCCGGGAGCTCATCCCCGACGCCGGTATCGGTGCCGATGTCATCGTCGGCTTCCCTGGTGAGGAGGAAGAGGATTTTATGGCGACCTATCGCCTTATTGAGGAGCTTCCTCTAACTCACCTTCATATCTTTTCCTTTTCCCCGAGACCAGGGACCGAAGCTTTCCATATGAAGCCTGCCCTCCCGAAAACGGTTATAAAGGAACGGGTGAAAAAACTGCGAACGCTCGCTAAGGAAAAGATGCTTGCTTTCAGGCAGGGGTTCATTGGGAGAGAGCTTTCATCTGTCGTCCTTTCAAAGCGGGATGAGGAGGGGAGGCTCGTCGCTCTTTCCGGAAACTACATCCCCATAAAGGTGCCTTATGAGCCGTCGTTTATTGGGAGGATCGTTCCCGTAAGGATAGTCGAGTTGAACGATAAGGGCGTTTTTGGTATCATATCCTCCTCTGCCACCAAAGAAAGAAAGGAGGGATTGAAGGTTGAAAAAGGTTAAGGTGATAATTGAGTTTACGAGGCCGTTCACCCTGCTTGCCCCATTTGTTGGTTTCTTTTCCTGGGGACTTGCTGCCTTCGGGGCGAAGCCGAAGATCCCAATCTCCCTCGAAGGGCTGGTCCCGGTTATCCTCGGGGCGGTTATGGCTGCTTCCCTCAATGCTGCCTCAAACGGCATCAATCAGATATTCGATATCGAGATAGACAGGGTGAATAAACCGGAACGTCCCCTTCCTTCGGGAAGGCTTTCCCTCAGGACCGCCTGGTCAGTAACCATCGCCTTCTATGGTATCTCTCTTTTCCTTTCCTGGTTTATTGCTCCCACTGGAGCGCATCAGTGTTTCTTTATCGTCCTCATCGCATCTTTGTGCACCATCCTTTATTCTGCACCACCTATAAGGACAAAGAGGTTCTTGCTCCTTTCCAATTTCACTATTGCCCTTCCCCGGGGGGCACTGCTTGTTGTTGCCGGCTGGTCAGCGGTGAGGGATATCGTCCATCCCGAACCTTGGTACCTTTCCCTGATATTCGGCGCCTTCATCTTCGGGGCGGCGACCACCAAGGACTTCTCCGATATCGAAGGGGATAAGAGAGGAGGATGTCATACGCTTCCCATCTGCTATGGGGTGAAGAAGGCGGCATACATTACCGCTTTGTTCTTTGTATTCCCGTTTCTCCTTATTCCTCTGGGGGTCTGGGTAGGGGTTTTTTCCGCCGGTCCTGTGCTTCTCTATCTTCTTGGAGGGCTCCTTATCGCTTACGGTGCCTTTATCGGTTATCTCCTGGTGCGGAGACCGGAGGAGCTTGCCACCGAGAGGAATCACATCTCGTGGAAGCATATGTATCTTGAGATGATGGTGGCTCAGGTGGGCTTTGCCGTTGTCTATCTCTTGAGCTAAACTAGAGGCCGACGCTTTCTCTTTATTCCTGGTTTGAGCATTCCCCTTAAATTGATTTTAGTACCGCCTGGATAAGCTTTAGTTTATATATCTAAGGAGCTTCGGTTTTATTATTATGCCTATATCCTTCAATAACTCTTATTACCTCACTCATTCTGAGTCCGTATCGTCTCCTGAGCAGACCCAGTCTCTCATAAGGAGAGATATATTCAGGCAAATTCAGTTTTTCCTTCAGATAGTTAAGAGGTATTCCATAATCTCTGCTAATTTCTCCTAAGGTCATATATCCCCTGATCTTCAACTGGTGATCTCTCAGCCGGTTTTTTTCAGTTTCGGCTGTTTTGCTCTTTTCCTCATCCGGCAGATGGGGTTGTTTCTTTTTCCCCTCTTCAATAGAAGGTTTTTCATAGACCTTTTCCTGGCTTATTTTAAATCTTCCCTTACCACTGGCGGGTTCTATCTCCGGTTTAACCAGCAGGGGGAAACAAAAAAGGAACAATGTTGCCAATCCGAAGAGTATTCCCGCAATCCATCTTGCTTTCCTGCCTCTTACGAGGAGGTTACGGTAGATGGCGGCGATCATTTTCCAGTGGAAAAGGATGTGAACCACCAGCAGTCCCAACAGTATAAGTCCGAGGAAGAGGTGGATCGTCCCCCATTGATGGCGGTCGAGACCGAAAAAGTATAGCTCTACATTGCTTCCGTACTTTATGTTCCGCACTCTTCCCGGCAACAGGACGAACTTGATGAGAAAGCCGATGCCGCCCACTGCCGCCATAAGAAGAAGCATTATCCCGTCTATTATCAGGTTTGTCTTCGCCTTTTTTTGCATAGTTTCTCCCCTCACCGTTTCTTTCAAAGATATTTTGACTTAAATTTTTGAGCGGTTCAAGCCGGCTAAATTGAAATTTCGTTAAAGCGTTTGCCTTTTTTCTTGATTCGGGCGATGATCTATTGATATATTTTTTATATCACCTGCCATTTTAGAAGGAGGTAACCATGAAGCCAAAGAGATATTTGGCTGTGTGCGTAATACTTACTTTTATTCTGCCAGTGCTGATCTTATCAGTAGAAAAGCGCCCGATGACGGTGGATGATCTATTCAAGTTAAAGCGGGTGTCCAATCCCCAGATATCCCCTGATGGCTCACTTATCGTATTTGTGGTTAGGTTCCCCGATCTCAAGAAGGATCGCTATACCTCGGATCTCTATCTGGTAAGAACGAAAGACGGCTCTGTCATTCAGCTTACCACCAGTGAAGGGGGTGAATATTCACCTCAGTTCTCTCCGGATGGGAAGCTCATCGCCTTTCTTTCCAATCGAGACAAGAAGACCCAGATATGGCTCATCAACCCGAGAGGAGGAGAGGCGTATAAGTTGACCAATTCGAAGAGTGGGGTATCGAGCTTCGTCTGGTCGCCCGATGGGAAGAAGATAGCCTATATTGCTTACGATCCACCGACCAAGGAGGAAAAGGAGAGGAAAAAGAAGAAAGAGGATGTAGAGGTGGTGGACAAGGATATCAAGATGGGGAGGCTGTTCGTCATCGATCTTGAAACGAAGAAGGTGAAAAAGCTCACCAAGGGAAACTACACCGCTTCCTCTCCTGCCTTTAGCCCTGATGGCAAGATGATCGCTTTTGTCCGTCGTCCTACCCCGAAAGCGGATGATGGCGATAAATCGGATATTATGCTCGTTCCCGCAGAGGGAGGTGAGGTGAAGCCGTTGGTCGTTCGGCCTGGTTCCGATTCTTCTCCCAGATGGTCTCCCGATGGTAAATTGATCGCCTTCCTCTCCTCGGATGGAAAGGAGAGCGAGATCGCTGTCTCCCGGATATGTATTGTTCCGGCAGAAGGTGGCAAGCCGAGGAATATCTCCAGAAGCTTTGATCGTTCCCCCCGTTCCCTTGTCTGGTCTCCCGATAGCTCGAAGCTTTATTTCCTTGCCCTCGATGGGGTGGTGAGCAACCTCTATTCCGTTGAGGTGAAAACGGAGAAGATAACCAAGCTCACCGCTGAAAATGGGGTTATTGGTTCCTTCTCTCTCACCAAGGATGGGAAGTTAATGGCGCTCACCAAGGAGGATCCCTATCATCCGGCGGATGTCTACCTCTCAGAGGTGGAAAGATATAACCCGAAGAAACTTACGGATATGAACCCCTGGGTAAAGGAACTTGCTCTTGGCGAGGTTAGGACGATCCACTGGAAGAGCAAGGATGGCCTCAAGATCGAAGGGCTCCTCATTCTTCCCGTTGGCTACACTCCGGGGAAGCGCTACCCCTTGATCACCCAGATCCATGGGGGACCATCGGGCGTGATGACGCGAAGCTTCCAGTGCTCTTACGGAAGGGATGGACAGATATTGGCTGGTCTCGGCTACGCCGTCTTTCAGCCGAACTTCCGTGGTTCTTCCGGCTATGGTGAAGCCTTCTTAAGAGGGGATGTGCGCGACTGGGGCAAAGGCGATTACAACGACATAATGACCGGGGTGGATTACCTCATCGAGCAGGGTATCGCTGATCCGGAGAAGCTGGGGGTAAGTGGCTGGAGCTACGGTGGATATATGACTTCCTGGATCGTCACCCAGACAGATAGGTTCAAGGCAGCGGCTTACGGTGCTGGCCTTACCGATCTTTATTCGATGTACACCTTGAACGACATCCCCCGGGCGCTCGATGCCTATTTCGGTGGTCCTCCCTGGGATAACTTCGATCTCTACTGGAACTCCTCGGCGATGAAGTATGTCACCAGGGTGAAGACACCCACCCTCATCTTTCAGGGGGGCAGGGATGCTCGGGTGCCACCGCCTCAATCGTGGGAGTTTTATCAAGCACTTAAGCGGTTGGGAGTTCCTACCAAGCTCATCATTTATCCCCGGGAGGGTCATGGCCTTCGTGAACCGAACCACCAGCGGGATAAGGCGGAAAGGGAGATAAGCTGGTTCAACAAGTATATCCTTAAAAAGGAAGAAGAAAGCAAAAAGGAAGAAAAATAATATCAAGGAGATAGGATATGTGGATTAGAAGGTTTCGTTTTACCGCTCTTCTCCTTATCGCCTTGTTTGTCGCCACCGGCGCTTACTCCGGGGGGAAGAAATTTACCTACGAGGATATCGTCAAGATAAAACGGGTATCCGCTCCTCGCATCTCCCCGGATGGCAAGTACATCGCCTATGTGGTGACCGAGGCAGACCTCGAGAAGAGCGCTTATAATTCCGATATCTGGCTCGTTCCCACCAGAGGGGGTGAACCCCTTAAGCTCACCAACTCGCCGAAGGCGGATCGTTTCCCCCGCTGGTCTCCTCGATCCGATAAGATAGCCTTCCTCTCGGGAAGGAGTGGCAAGACCCAGATATGGCTCATCTCCCCCTTTGGTGGAGAGGCGGTTAAGCTCACCGATTCTGAGACAGGGGTTTCCTCTTTCGTTTGGGCTCCCGATGGGAAAAGCATCGCCTACTTAGCGCGGGATCCGGAAACCAAAGAGGAAAAGGAGAAGAAGAAAAAGAAAGAGGATGCCATCGTGGTCGATGAGAAGTTCAAGATGAACCACATTTGGATAATCGATCTGGAGACGAAGAAGGCGCGAAGGCTGACCGAGGGGAATTTCAATGTGAACTCCTTTTCCTTTTCTCCCGACGGCAAGAAGATCGTCTTTTCCGCTGCTCCCACCCCCAAGGTTCCCGACTATTTCAACAGTGATATCTACATCGTCCCGGTAAGCGGTGGGAAGCCGGAGAAGATCGTCTCCACCAAGGGTCCCGATGCTAATCCCAGGTTCTCTCCAGATGGTAAATACATCGCCTATATATCCCAGGGTGGAAGCGACGAATGGTGGGCGAATAGTTATGTCTTCATCATCCCCGCTACTGGAGGAAAGCCGAAGAACCTGACCAAGAAGTTCGATGAGGAGGTGAGGGATTTCTTCTTCTCTCCCGATTCCCGCTACATCTACTTTTCCGGAGGAAAGGGACCCACCTATCAACTCTTCAGGGTGGAGGTTCCTAAGGGGAAGCTCAAGCAGATAACCGGTGGTGCTGGGGTCTTCTCCTCGTTCACCCTGAGCGGTGATGGCAAGATGCTCGCTTACATCTATCAAGACCCGAAGAACCCGCCCGAGGTTTACTGCTCCTCGGTTGTTCCCTTCAGCAAGGGGCGTCCGCTGACCGATACCAATCCTCAGCTAAAGGAGTTCGCCTACGGAGAGACCGAGCTCATCAGTTGGAAGGCAGCGGATGGTTGGAAGATAGAGGGGGTTCTGGTGAAGCCGGTCGGCTATCAGAAGGGAAAGCGTTATCCCCTACTCGTCATTGTTCACGGAGGACCAGCCGGGGTGTTCACCCTTCGCTTTGCGGTGAACCGGGGAGCTTATCCCATCCAGATGTTCGCTCAGAAGGGATATCTCGTGTTGATGCCCAATCCTCGTGGTTCGGGGAACTACGGAGAGAAGTTCCGTAAAGCCAATTTACGGGATTGGGGCGGAAAGGATTATAAGGACATTATGGCGGGCGTGGATTATCTCATCAAGAAGGGGATGGCAGATCCGAAACGGATGGGGATTATGGGCTGGAGTTACGGTGGGTTTATGACCTCTTGGGTCATCACCCAGACAAACAGGTTCAAGGCAGCATCGGTAGGTGCCGGGGTGACCAATCTCTACTCCTTCGTCGGCATAACCGATATACCTGAGTTTATGCGCTCTTACTTTAAGGCGTATCCCTGGGAGGACCCGTCGGTTTATATGGCGCACTCCGCAATGTACCACATAAAGAATGCGAAGACGCCCACCCTGATCCAGCAGGGGAAGGAGGATGCCCGTGTACCTGCTCCTCAGACGCGGGAGCTTTACATCGCCTTAAAGAAGCTTGGTGTTCCTGTCTGCTATGTCCTTTATCCGAGACAGGGACACGGGATCCGCGAGCCGAAGTTCATTATGGATGCGATGAGGCGGAATTTCGAGTGGTTTAACCGGTTCGTTCTCGGGGAAGAGCCGGAAAAGGCAAAGAAGGAAGAAAAGGTAAAGAAGGAGAATTAGCTTCCTTGCCTTAAGATCCGGGGAGATGGTTATCATTATCCCTTTTTGAATACCATCTCCCCGGTTTTTTCATCGAGATCGGCGATTATCGTATCCCCTTCCTTGAATTCTCCCTTGAGCAATTTCATCGCCAACGGGTTCTGGATGAGTCGCTGAATCGCTCGCTTGAGCGGTCTTGCCCCGTAGACCGGATCGTATCCTTCGTGGGCAAGCTTCTCCTTTGCCCGATCGGTAAGCTCTATGTTTATCTTCTTTTCGGAAAGCCGTTTCCTGAGATCGCGCAGTTGGATGTCGATTATCTTTTTGATGTCGTCGAAGGTGAGGTTACGGAAGATGATGATATCGTCCACCCGATTCAGGAATTCGGGCTTGAAGTTCCGTTCCACCTGCTCCATAACCAGTTCCCGCATCCTTCTTTGATCTTTATCCCAGAGCTCCTTGATTATCTCGCTTCCGATGTTCGAGGTCATAATGATTATCGTATTCTTGAAGTCCACCGTGCGCCCCTTGCCATCGGTGAGCCTGCCGTCATCCATTATCTGGAGGAATATGTTGAATACATCGGGATGCGCCTTCTCTATCTCATCGAGGAGGATGACAGAATAGGGACGGCGCCTGATCGATTCCGTGAGGTAGCCCCCTTCTTCGTAGCCCACATAACCCGGAGGAGCACCGATGAGCCTCGCCACCGAGTGTTTCTCCATATACTCCGACATATCGATCCTCACCATCGCCTGTTCGTCATCGAACATAAACTCGGCAAGGGCGCGAGCGAGTTCAGTCTTTCCCACCCCGGTAGGACCGAGGAAGATGAATATCCCAATGGGCCTTTTCACATCCTGAAGCCCGGCTCGGGCACGACGAAGGGCATTCGATACCGCGCGGACCGCGTCATCCTGCCCTACCACCCGTTCCTTTAATTTCTCCTCCATATGGATGAGCTTCTCCACCTCCGATTCCATCATCTTGGAGACAGGGATGCCGGTCCACTCGGATACGATCTTGGCTATATCCTCCTCGGTTACCTCCTGTTTCAGCATCGCTTCCTTCTCCTGAAGCTTGGCGAGCTTCTCCCTCGTCTCCTCGAGCTTTTTGTTGAGCTCAAGCGTCTTCCCGTAGCGGAGCTCAGCCGCCTTCTCCAAATTTCCCTCCCTTTCTGCCTGCTGTTCCTCTATTTTCACTCGATCGAGCTCCTCCTTTATCCGGCTTATCTCGGTGATGAGCTCCTTCTCCTTCTGCCATTTTGCCTTCATCCTGTTCGATTTTTCCTTAAGCTCGGCTATCTCCCGCTCTATCTTGGCAAGCCTTTCCCGCGCCTCTCGGTCCTCCTCCTTCTTCAGTGCTTGACGCTCGATTTCGAGTTGGAGGATCCTCCTCTCCACCTGATCTATCTCGGTGGGGAGACTGTCTATCTCCATCCTCAGGCGGGAGGCAGCCTCATCAACCAGGTCTATCGCTTTGTCAGGAAGGAAGCGGTCAGTTATGTAGCGGTGGGATAGTACCGCGGCAGCAACCAGGGCGGAATCCCTTATCCTTACCCCGTGGTGGACCTCATATTTCTCCTTAAGACCGCGGAGGATGGCGATGGTATCCTCTACCGAGGGTTGGGAGACGAATACTGGCTGGAACCGGCGTTCGAGTGCTGGGTCCTTCTCGATGTACTTCCGATATTCGGAAAGGGTAGTAGCACCGATGGTGTGGAGGGTGCCTCGGGCGAGAGCGGGTTTCAGCATATTGGATGCGTCTATCGCCCCCTCAGCTGCCCCGGCACCAACCAGGGTATGGAGCTCGTCGATGAAGACGATGATTCTCCCCTCCGATTCCTCGATCTCCTTCAGTACTGCTTTCAACCTATCCTCAAACTCACCACGGAACTTGGTACCAGCAACTAAAGAGGCGAGGTCCAAAGCGACGATCCTCTTATCCTTCAAGGTATCCGGGACATCGCCGTTCACTATCCGCTGGGCAAGCCCCTCGACGATCGCCGTCTTACCCACGCCAGGCTCTCCTATCAGAACCGGGTTGTTCTTGGTGCGGCGACAGAGGATCTGCATCACCCTTCGTATCTCCTCGTCCCTTCCGATCACCGGATCGAGCTTGCCCTGTCTCGCCAATTCGGTGAGGTCGCGGGAATATCGGGCTAATGCCTGATATTTGTCTTCCGGGTTTTGGTCGGTCACCCGGTGGGAGCCCCGAATGCTCATAAGGGCAGAGAGGAGTCGGTCGCGATCGATCCCGTAGCGCTTAAGTGCCTCTGCTGCCTTGGTTCCGTCCGTCGAAAGGAGGGCGAGGAGGAGGTGTTCCGTGCTCACATATTCGTCCCTGAACTCCTTTGCCTCCTTCAGCGAAGCGTTGAGTACCCGGGAGAGATAAGGGCTGACATAGATCTCCCCCACCCCCGAAACCTTGGGGAGGGCTTCTACCGCCCGCTCGACATCCTGCTCGAGGCGCTTCCTATCCACCTCCAGCTTGTCGAGGATAGGAGGGACTATTCCGTTCTCCTGACGGATCAAGGCGAGGAGGAGATGTTCCGGCTCAAGCTGCTGGTTGCCGTGTTCCTCAGCTATTGCCTGGGCGTCGCGCAGGGCCTCCTGCGCCTTTATAGTAAGTTTATCCATTCTCATCTTGCCATTCCTTTATTTTTTGGAAAATAAAAAGCTCTTTTTCAATATAAATTAGGGAGGGGGATTAGTCAAGGACTCCTCATTATTCTGGTGGAGTTATGACCTCAATACCATCCATATAGGCTCTTAGTGCCTCGGGGATCACCACCGAGCCATCTCGCTGTTGATAGTTCTCCAGGATAGCGACCACCGTTCTTCCCACGGCAAGCCCTGAGCCATTCAAGGTGTGGAGGAGACGAACCTTGCCCTCTTCGTCCCGGAAGCGGATGTTCGCCCGGCGGGCTTGGAAATCGGTGAAGTTGCCACAGGAGGATATCTCGCGGTATTTCCCCTGACTCGGCACCCATACCTCGAGGTCGTAGGTTTTGGCGGAGCCGAAGGCGAGCTCAGAGCTGGCGAGCGCTACCACCCGATAAGGAAGCTCGAGCCTCCTTAAGACCTCTTCGGCATCGTTGGTGAGGCTTTCGAGTTCGTCAAACGATGTCTCTGGCTTTACGAATTTTACCAGTTCAACCTTGTTGAACTGATGTTGCCTTATCAATCCCCGCACATCTTTTCCGTAGGAGCCGGCTTCGCTCCGGAAACAGGGGGTATAGGCGGCGAACTTTATGGGAAGGAGGGAGCCATCGATTATCTCATTTTGGAATATGTTGGTCACCGGGACCTCGGCAGTGGGGATCAGGTAGTAGTCTCGATCCTCCAGGTCGAGCTTGAACAGATCGCCCTCGAACTTGGGGAGTTGCCCTGTGCCGATCAGAGCCTCCCGGTTGACGATGAACGGAGGAAGCACCTCGGTATAGCCATGTTCTTTGGTGTGAAGATCAAGCATAAAGTTTATTAGTGCCCGCTCAAGTCGTGCTCCGATACCCTTATAGAGAGCAAAACGGGCACCAGCTATCTTCGCTGCCCGATCGAGGTCGAGTATTCCCAGATACTCTCCAAGCTCCACATGGGACTTGGGGGTGAAATCGAACTCAGGCGGTTTTCCCCATTTCCTCACCTCGAGATTGGCGCTTTCATCTTCCCCGATGGGCACCGTCTCGTGGTGAATATTGGGAATGGAAAGCATCATCGCCCGGAACGCCTCGTTTACCTCCCTCTCTTTCGATTCTATTCGTTTTACCTCTTGGGAAAGTTCCCGCATCTTCTCAATTATTAAGGAGGGATTTTCTCCCTTCGCCTTTGCCCGGCCTATCTCATCCGAGAGCCTTTTTCTCTCGTGTCTCAGCTCATCGCCCCGCATCTTCAACTTTCTTCTTTCCTCATCAAGGGCAAGAAGCTGCTCTATATCGATCTCGTAGCCCCTTTCCGCCGCTTTCTTCTTTACAAGGTCCGGATTCTTTCTGATAAAGTTGATATCAAGCATATCTACCCCCTCTTTCCTGCGGTTAAAGGATATATTAGACAGGAAGGAATTGTCAATCGCCTCCTTATTCGTTGTTTTGATGTTCGCTCACCGCTATAATCTATATTTGAGGTGGTGATGAAAGAGGAAAGGGGTTTAAGGGTTCTTTTCGCGTTCAGCTTTTTCGCCTTTGGCTTCTTCTCTATGATCTCCCAGGTTCTTTTCCTTAGGGAGTTTTTGGCTGTTTTGTTTGGAAATGAGCTCGCTATCGGGCTCGTCCTTTCCTTTTGGCTTTTTGGCATCTCCCTGGGCGCTTTTATCGGGGCGAGGATCGCTGGAAGAAGGACATCCTCCATCTCGCCCTTTGTTATATCCGCCTCTCTTATGGCGGTCCTCCTTCCCTTGGCGATCTTTGTCATTCGCTCCTTGAGGATTATACTGAAGGTTCCTCCCGGTGAGTTCATCGCTTTCCCTGAGATGCTTCTTTCGGTCGCCCTCATCGTTATGCCGGTGAGTTTTTTCGTAGGCTTCGCCTTCCCCTTTGCCTGCAGATTTTATGCCCGGTTCTTTCTCGAGCCTTCAGTGGGAGCGGGCTCGGTTTATCTCTTTGAATCCTTGGGAAGCCTTGCTGGAGGCGCTATCTTCACCTACCTTCTGGTGAGCAGGCTTTCTCCCTTTTCCATCCTTTTTTTAAACATCCTCGTCTTATCCCTTTTTCTCTTTTGTCTCTGGTTCAAGATGCGGAGGAGGATCCTTTTCTTTCCCCTCTTTCTCTTAATCATCTCTTCCTTCATCCTTTTTACTCCCCTCATAAACAGGGTTGAGAAGGAGGGGATCTCCCTTCGCTGGAAGGGGCTTGCCCCACGCTATCTTCTTGTCCTTTCGCGGGATTCTCGGTATCAGAATATCAGCCTGGGAAAGAGAGAAAACCAATTCAGTATTTTCGGAAACGGAGGCTACATCTCCTCGTTCCCCGATCCCTACAGCAATGGGGTGGCTGTCGGTCTCATCATCTCGGAGCATCCCAGCCCGAAGAGGATATTGGTGATCGGTGGTGGCATCTCCGGACTTTTATCGGAGTTCCTTCGCTATCCCATAGAGAGGCTCGATTATGTTCAGCTCGATCCTACCTTAATTGATATTGTGCGGACACATCTTGCGCCGGAGGAAAGGAAGAAGCTCTCCGATCCGAGACTCCACATCTTCTTCCGCGATGGTAGGGAGTTCATAAAGGGGGGTGGCGAGCGCTACGACATCATTCTGGTCAATGTTCCTCCGCCAGCAACAGCGATGGTGAACCGCTACTATACCAAGGAGTTCTTCAAAGAGCTCTCGAGAAGGCTTACCCCAAACGGGGTGGTTGTCTCGCGTCTCCCATCGGCGGCGACCTATTTGGGAGGAGAGGTGGGCGAATATGCCTGTTCCCTCTACCAAACCCTGAAGGAGGTCTTTCCCTTCATCCTGGTTACCCCGGGAGAGGTAAATTACTTCTTCGCAAGTAAAAAGCCTCAGGTGGCAACCGCCGATCTGGCAGTGCTTTCCCGGCGTTATCTCGCCCTTGGTGCCCCCTCGCCTTTCTTTACCCCTTATCATTTCCAGTTCCTCCTTCCCCAAGAGCGGGTGCGTTTTGTAAATGAGGCACTTGCTAGTAGTAGGCGTCATCTGGTGAATACAGATCTGAAGCCGTTGAGTTATTTCTACAATCTAATCCTTTGGGTTGAGGTTACGGGACGGGTGGCACCCGCTAAGATCAGGGGCAAGGTGGAGCGTTTCCTTCTTTCCCTTCGTGAGCTCTCTTTTCTTTACCTTTCGCTCCCCATCCTCTCTTTCGCTATTTTTTGGTTTCTTTTCCTAAAGATAAAGCGAGAATCTCGAAGGCATCCATTCAATATCCTCTTCGCCATCGCTACTACTGGAGGCTCAGCGATGGCTATTGAGATAATCCTCCTCTTCTCCTTCCAGAGCCTGTTTGGGTATATTTATCAGGAGATCGGGATATTGGTGGCGCTCTTTATGTTTGGGCTGGCGATCGGAGCACATCTCGGAAATCGGTTCCTCATTAGGGGGAAAAGGGGGGAAAGGTGGCAAGCTTTCTTTCTCCTCGAGATTTCCGTCTTTTTGCTTCTTATTCTTCTTCCCAGCTTACTCCGTTTCCTCTCTTTCCTTTCGGAGAGGGGTTTTTCTTCCTCCCAGTTTGTATTTATGCTTGTTCTCTTCGCTGCCGGAGCGATAACCGGGATGGAGTTTCCCCTGGCAACCCGGCTTTATCTCAGCGGGATGGATGAGGAGATGATAGGAAAGGCAGGGGGGAGGGTGGATGCGGTAGACCATTTGGGCGCCTCTTTTGGCGCCCTTATCACCGGTGTTTTTCTTATACCTCTTATTGGGCTTACCAAAACCGCCCTCTTGTTCGCCCTTTTGAAGGGGGCGAGTTCCTCCTTTATCGGAATGGGGAAAAGCTAAGCCTCTACCACCTCCCGGGTATTTTCCTTCCGCAGAACTTACACTTTCCTCGCTTTATGTTGTTTTCTAAAACCTTGAACCCAATTCTCCTGATGAGGACCTTACCACAGCCAGGGCAGTAGGTGTTTTCTCCTGGGTGCCCCGGGACATTGCCTACATAGACGAAGTGAAGCCCATTGCTCATAGCGATCTTCCTCGCCCGCTCCAGGGTGGCAACCGGGGTTGGGGGAAGGTTGGTCATCTTATAAGTGGGGAAGAAACGGGAGAAATGAACCGGGACATCTGCGCCCAGATTCTTCTTGATCCACTTGGACATCGCATCTATCTCCTTCTCACTGTCGTTTAGGGTAGGGATGAGTAGGACGACTATCTCATACCAGATGCCCACCTCTTTTAAGAGAAGGAGTGTGTCGAGCACCGGCTTTAGTTCGCCGTGGCAGACATCTCGATAGAACTTCTCGGTGAACGCCTTTAGGTCTATCTTCACCGCGGAGAGCACCTTGGTAAGCGCCCGCATCGGCTCCCTCTTTATGTACCCGTTGCTTATCATCACGCTCTCGATCCCTTCCTCCTTCCCCCGGGCTGCAGTGTCGTACATATATTCGTAGAAGATAACCGGTTCGGTGTAGGTGTAGGCGATTATCGGAGTGTTGTTGATCTTGGCTATCTCCACCATCTTTCTTGGGGTGATGTAAAGGGCTTTAATCTGCTCCGGACGAAACTGGGAGATGTTCCAGTTCTGACAGAATTTGCACTCGATATTACAGCCGGCGGTGGCGAAGGAAAGGGCACGGGTTCCAGGGCGAAAGTGGAACAGGGGCTTTTTTTCTATTGGGTCGATGTGCACGGCGCAGGCGCGGGAGTAAACCAGAGTATAATAGGTGCCATTATGGTTCTCACGACAACCACAATAACCTCGTTCGAGGTCAGCCACCTTACAGCCTCGAGGGCATAAGGTACATTCCACCTTCTTTTCTGGGAGCTTCTTAAAGTAGCGCGCCTTTTTGATAAACCGTTTATCGGATAGGGGAAGGGCGACGATGTTCTCGGCGAAAACTGCGCTCCCAAGGCTTAAGCCACAGAGAGCGCTTATGGATGAGCTGAGGAATTCCCGTCTGGTAAAATCGTTTTCTTTTTCCATAGCTATCAACCCCTTATGATCTCGAGCCTGTCAAGCCTTGCCTCCCCCAATCCGTAGGAGGCGGCGGTTTTTATATGCTTCGGAGGTCTTCCTTCGTCGGCTAATGAGGGAAGCCCCTCTTTTTTTCTCTTTTTCTCGATCAGATCGGCGCCAAGGGCATCAACCGCTACCGGGTCTTTGCTCACGATTATCCCCCCATATCGCCAAGCCCAAGGAGGTTTATACGATGGACCTCCATGATATTGGATGATGAGAGCATCGGCGACGACGAGTTTGAGTTTGCTCCTTATCACATAATGGTTGTTCAGATCGGCGATGTAGGGATCGCAGTTGTTATCGTGGTACTTGTTCGGATTATGGATGGCACCGAACATATTTTTAAGAGCGATAGAGACCCCAGCCAAATCGTGGTCCTTCACTATGGGAAGGTTGATGAGGGCGGTTATCCTCTCGGTGAGGATCCTGCTGAAACAGCTTCCCACCTCGCCGGAGAAACGAGGGGCATCCTCATAACCCACTCCCTCTTCGTCGGTGCCATAACAGCGAACCCCTTTCCCCGATTTCCTGATGGTGAAACCCGCTCGTCTAAGCTCCCGGCTCGTCCTTTCCCAGAGGATGATGTTCTCCTGCGGGATACCAGCGAGTGTAAGTCCAGAGACTATGGCTGAGACGAGTTCCGGTTTCGGGGAGAGCGGTCTTCCGGCAAGACAGGAGAGTTTTATCCCCACGATATCGGCAGGGGAAAAGAGCATCTCCCAGGCGGATTTTGGATCGCTCTTCCCGGTAAGATTCATTACCGCTTGGTTCACCATCTTGGAGATGACGGTTCGATTCACCCTGTTTCTTCCATCGATCACCCGAGCGTTCTTCACGAGCACTACCCGGGATTTCCCGGCAGTAGGGGTAGAGGGAGGAGGTTGGGCGATAGGAGAAGAGAAGGTATTAGCTCCTCTCTTTATGCCGATCCCGAGTAGCGGAGGTAAGGCGAGAAGCTTCTTTATGAATTCTCGACGACTGGCTTTTCCCATCTTTCCCTCTTTATGGATCAGTGTTTTTTCTTCTCTGAGAATACCTGTGCTTCGAAGATGTATATCTCCGCCCCTCTCTTCCAGGCATCCTTTTCCAGCCCCGCTTTCTCCGATACCGCTTCTAAAAACTGTCTTCTATTCCAGCCGAACTCGGTGGCAACCTGAGGGAGGAGAAGTCCGGCGTTCGCCCCTTTCACTAAGTAGAGCCCGTGTTTCCCTACCTCGATCTCAGAGATGTCGGATATCTTCTTGAGCGGAGTGAGGACTGAAATCTCGATCTCCACCTTATCTATCTCCGAGGGTTTCATCGGAGGGAATCTTGGGTCGCGGGTGGCAGCGTTTATCGTGTTGGCGATCACCGCCTGGTAGATGGGTAGAACTCCTTGGATATAACCGATACAGCCCCTTAGCTTTCCCTTCTTTTTCAGGGTGACGAAGACCCCACTTTTCTCGAGGAGCTTTGGGGTAATATCGTATCTATCTAAGGTGACATTGGGGCTTTTCTTTTCGGTGAGGTAGGAGCGGAGGGTATCCCGAGCTAACTTGAGCAGAGTTTCCTTCTCCTGAGGAAGCAGTTTTTCCCGTCTGGGGGTGAAGCAGATCGAGGTATAGGAGACACAATCGGTATAGTTGCCGGTGATCTCCCCCGAGGTGTAGTAGGACAGGACCTCCGCATAATAATTCTTGTCAAGGATCTTAAGAAGAGTAGCTATGGGGCGAAAACCGCAAATGGTGGCGCCGGTATCCTTTTTGTATTTTAGGAAACCGGTAAAGTCGAAGTTCACTATCCTCTCTATCGCCCCGTAATTTAGTTTTTGCAAGTTTTTCTTTATTTCCTTGGTAAACGGAGTGTAATTGAACCTCCGCCCGTAATGGACGAAGTCGGAGCTCGCCACAATAAGGGTATGTTCATCGACAAGGGGTGCTATTGCTTTAGCTACCTTGTCGTAATCCTTTTCGCTTAATTCCCCGAACACCATTGGGATGATGGTGAATTTCTTTCCCGCAAGTATTGTTTGGAGCAGAGGAAGCTGTATCTCCACCGAGTGCTCCCGTTTATGTGCCTCGGGGTAGGTGGTGAATGGTTTGTGCTTTAGGAGTTTTCTTGCCTTCTCCCAATCGAGGGGGACCTCGCCGAGTGGTGTCTCGTAAGCCTTTACCTTCGGGATCGATACACCGTGGAAGTAGGTGTAGTGGGTGGGTCCCATAATGATAACCCTTCTTATATCCTCCCCGCGAATGGTGGCATAAGCCATCGCCGCTGCCGGACCGGAGTACTGGTAACCGGCATGGGGGACGATGAGCGCTCTTACTTCACCGTAGAAGTTGACCTTGGGCACCCGAGAAAAAAGGCTCGATAACATCTTTTGTAATTCCGCCTTGTCCGCAGGATACCAGCTCCCAGCGATGGCGGATTTCCTCACCTTGGTGGGCGTCTTCTCGTTGGGAAGGGCGAAGTCCGCCACCAGAAGGAGGATTATCACCAATAAGATGACGGTTCGTTTCATTTTCTCCCCTCTTTTTTCTTCTGGACTTCATTATAAGCCGAAAGGTGGGTGATTGCAAACGCGCCCTTTGATCAGAAGAGGGGGTATCTTCTTTTTTGTGAATGGGTTATCTTTCTTTGAAAATCTCCGTTTCCTCCTTAATTTATCTACAGTTAAAGCCCCTCACTGCGGGATAATTTTTTGCTTGACATCAAATATCTCTTGTGTAAAAATCCGCAGTTAATATCAGGTGGGAGGGGGGGTGAAATGATATCTATCACCATTAAAAACCTACGGAAGAAGGGCCAAGAGAGAGCCTAAAATCCCCTATAACCTAAATAGAGGAAATCTGGCTTAATAAAAAATTAAAGGGGAGGTTTACCAAAATGAAGGAGCAAGGTGATAGAAGGCGAGTGATGATATTTGACACAACCCTCAGGGACGGTGAGCAGAGCCCCGGGGCATCCCTTACTGATAGGGAGAAGTTGATGATCGCCAAGCAGTTGGCGAGATTGGGGGTTGATGTGATCGAGGCGGGGTTCCCCATCGCTTCTCAGGGTGATTTCGAGGCGGTGAAGTTGATCGCAGAGAATGTGAAGGGTCCAGTGATCTGCGGGCTGGCGAGGGCGAATGATGCTGACATCGATCGCTGTTGGGAAGCGGTAAAAAACGCCTATAGGCCAAGGATTCACACCTTCATTGCCACCTCTCCCATCCACCGAGAAAAGAAACTGAAAAAGAGTAAAGAGGAGATCCTCAAATTAGCCGTCGCCGCGGTGAAGAGGGCGAGGAGTTATTGTGACGATGTCGAGTTCTCCCCGGAGGATGCGACGAGGACGGAGATCGACTATCTTGCCGAAGTGTTGAAAGCAGTGATCGATGCAGGGGCAACCGTGGTGAACATCCCGGATACGGTGGGTTATGCGGAACCAGGGGAGTTTGGGAATATGATCCGGGAGCTTTTTGAGCGCGTACCCGAGATGAAGGAGGTAACGGTAAGTGTCCATTGCCACAACGATTTGGGAAATGCTGTTGCCAATTCCCTCGCTGCGGTAAAGAACGGAGCAACCCAGGTGGAATGCTGTATAAACGGGATAGGAGAACGGGCGGGGAACGCCTCTACCGAGGAAGTGGTGATGAACCTGGTAACGCGGAAGGATTACTTCAATGTGGAAGTTGGGGTAAATACGAAGGAGATCTACCGCACCAGTAAGATGGTATCGAGCCTGACCGGTTTAGAGATTCCGAGGAACAAAGCAGTGGTTGGAGAGAACGCCTTTGCCCACGAGGCGGGGATCCACCAGCACGGCGTGCTCTGCAGTAGGGAGACCTACGAGATAATGACCCCTGCTATGGTGGGATGGAGTGGGGAGAGCTTGGTTATAGGGAAACACTCCGGGAAACACGCGATAACCGCTTTATTGAAAGAGGAGGGTTATACCCTCACTGACGAGCAGATCAACGAGATAACAGCAAGGGTGAAGGAGCTGGCAGATAAGCAGAAGTTTGTGGAGAAGGACGATGTGATCGCCATCGCCAACGATGTTATCCATCGCCTCTCAGAGAAGGAGCAGGTCATAAGGCTCGAAGAGTTCATAGTGGCGACAGGGAACGGGTTCACCCCCACCGCTTCGGTGAAGCTATCCATCGAGGGAGAAACCAAGATGGGGGTGGGAACCGGTGTCGGCTCCATCGATGCTTTGAGCCATGCCATCCAGAGTGTAATCGATCCCTCCCTACGACTGGTCGATTTCCACATAAAGGCGATTACTGGAGGAACGGATGCTCTGGCTGATGTATCGATAAAGCTGGCGGATAAAGATGGGAACATCTTCTCCGCAAGGGCGGTGAACGAGGATGTGGTCAGGGCAAGTGCAATGGCAATGCTTAAGGGAGCGAACAAAGCCCTTAGCTTCCAGAGGAACGAGAAAGGAGGCGAGCGGTAGTGGGGGCGACGATTACCGAGAAGATACTGGCAAAACACGCGGGGAGGGAAAGCGTTTCCCCGGGCGAGTTGCTGAATGTGGATATAGATCTCGTTCTGGCGCATGAGGTTACCACCCCACCTGCGATAAGCGAGCTGGAGAAATTAGGCATCGACAGGGTGTTCGATTCGGAGAGGATAGTGGTGACCCCGGATCATTTCGTTCCCAACAAGGACGAAAAAAGCGCTGATCTCGCCAAGCGCCTTAGGGATTGGGTAAAGAGGCACAACATAAAGCACTATTACGAGGTAGGCAGGCACGGCATCTGCCACACGATGTTGATTGAACAGGGGCATATCGGTCCTGGGATGATAGTGGTAGCTGGCGATTCTCATACCTGTACCCATGGTGTTATGGGCGCCTTCGGTTGGGGGGTAGGAAGTAC
>Ga0190338_1000053_pt1 | contig 22868 bp, 23 predicted proteins | sample 4872041112_MG_FD_163434 | JGI IMG/M metagenome (GOLD analysis project Ga0190338, IMG submission 163434) | Hydrothermal vent sediment bacterial communities from Southern Trench, Guaymas Basin, Mexico - 4872-04-11-12_MG | ecosystem: Environmental > Aquatic > Marine > Hydrothermal vents > Sediment ... | reverse complement strand
GGATCTCGGAGCTCATTCGCCCGCCAAATGTAATCACCATCGAATGGGCAGAAAAACTGGGCGTATTAACGCCCCTTCCCGCCATCAGAGTGAGGATAAATCATAAAGATGGAGAGGAGCGAGAGATCCTCATCGAGGAGTTAACCTCTACTCCATATCCGGCTCGACCTGATAGTTAGGCGCCTCCCTGGTGATTATCACATCGTGAACATGGCTTTCCTTGAGGCCAAATGAGGTGATTCGGACGAACTTCGCCTTCTTTCTCAACTCCTCAATAGTGCGACAACCACAATAACCCATTCCGGCGCGGAGGCCTCCTATCAGCTGAAACACGGTATCGGCGAGCTTACCCCGATAAGGGACCCTCCCCTCGATCCCCTCGGGTACCAGCTTCAGTTCGTCTTCCTGGAAATAGCGGTCCTTGGCTCTTCCCTCCTGCATCGCCCCGAGGGATCCCATTCCCCGGTAGGCTTTATAGGTCCTCCCCTGATAGAGAACCACCTCGCCAGGGCTTTCGTCGGTACCGGCAAAGAGACTTCCGATCATCACTGAATGGGCGCCGGCAGCAAGTGCCTTGGTGATATCGCCGGAATACTTGATCCCCCCATCGGCGATCACCGGTATATCGTATTCCTCGGCAACCTTAGCGCAAATGGCGACGGCAGAGAGCTGGGGTACCCCTACCCCGGATACCACCCTGGTGGTGCAGATGGCAGAAGGACCGATGCCCACCTTGACCGCATCGGCACCCCTCTTGATCAGATCAAGCGCCCCTTCAGCAGTAGCCACATTGCCCGCGATGATATCGACATCGGGGAACCTCTTCCTAAGCTCCTCAAGAGCGGTGAGGACGCGGACTGAATGACCATGAGCGGCATCGATCACCAGGATGTCCACATTAGCGGAGACGAGCTCCTCCGCCCGCTCCAAATAATCGCCGGTTACCCCTATCGCTGCTCCTACCCTGAGCCTCCCCAGATCATCCTTGCAGGCGTTGGGATACTCGATCCTCTTCCTTATATCCTTGACAGTGATCAACCCCTTCAACTTGTAGTTTTCATCGACCACCAACAGCTTCTCTATCCGGTACTTATGGAGCATCTTCTGCGCTTCATCAAGGGTGGTACCCACCGGAACCGTATGAAGGTCATCCTTGGTCATCAGCTCAGAAACGGGGATGTCCATTCTCGTCTCGAATCGAAGATCGCGGTTGGTGATGATGCCAAGCAGGGTTCCATCCTCAGCGGTAACCGGGATCCCTGAAATATGGAATTTCCTCATAAGAGCAAGTGCCTCTCCCACCTTCCCCGTGGGACGCATAGTGATGGGGTCCACGATCATCCCCGATTCCGACCGCTTTACCTTGTCCACCTCCTCACACTGTTGCTCTATGGTGAGATTCCTATGGATTATCCCCATCCCTCCCTGCTGTGCCATAGCGATCGCCATTCGCGCCTCGGTAACCGTGTCCATCGCCGCACTTATAATGGGGATATTCAAGGAAATGTTCCGGGTCAGCCTGGTCCTTACATCGACCTCCCGGGGATGGACATCAGATTTAGCAGGAAGGAGGAGAACATCATCAAAGGTCAAGCCCAAAGGTATGTTCTCGTCAAGCATTCACTTCCTCCTTTTCCCGATTATATAAAAAATCCTCCTTCCCTCAACAGGTTTATTTAATGCCGAACCGGGAAGAGAGGAAGAAACTCTAAATATGTACCACCTTAATCGTAGGTTATCCCCTTAAGATAACAACACTTCTTGTATTTCTTCCCACTCCCGCAAGGACAGGGATCGTTCCTTCCCACCTTCTTACCCTTCCTCTTCACCGGCTTCCTCTTCGTCTCCTCTCCACCAGTTGCCCCGTACACCAGGTTCTCGGTGTCGAATACCTTTCGTTCTTCAAGTTCAATCGCCGGCTCCATCAGGAAGAGATAACGGACGATCTCATCCTCTATCCGCTCCATCATCTGCTGGAACATCTCGTACGCCTCTCGCTTGTACTCGATGAGCGGATCGCGTTGAGCATAACCCCTTAAGCCGATCCCCTCCTTTAGGTGGTCCATTGCATAGAGATGATCCTTCCACTTGGAATCAACTACCTGAAGCATAATCAACCGCTCATGTACCCGCCACAACTCCTCGCCGTACTTCTTCACCTTGGCATCGTACTTCTCGCTTATCCTCCGTTTGAGCTCCTCCTTAAGGGTGGGGAAATCGATCTCATCGAAATTGATATCGTCCAGGGAGATCCCGAAATAATGGTTGATCTGTCCTTTGAACTCCGCCACCTCCCAATCCCGGGGGTCCTTCTCCTCGTTGGTATAGGTGTTCATCAACCAATCGATGATGTCCTCGGCGAGCTCAAGCACATACTCCCGCTGGTTCTTCCCGCTCAGGATGTCCCGACGGAGGGAGTAGATAGTGATCCGCTGCTTGTTCATCACATCGTCGTACTCGAGGAGGTGCTTCCTTATCTCAAAGTTCTGCGCCTCTACCTGCTTCTGCGCCCGCTCAATGGCACGGGTAACCGCCGGATGCTCTATCGGAACCCCCTCCTCCATTCCCAGCCGTTCAAGGATGCCCCTTAGCCGGTCCATTCCGAAAAGACGGAGAAGATCGTCCTCCAACGAGAGGAAAAACTGGGAGCTTCCCGGATCCCCCTGACGACCTGCCCTTCCCCGAAGCTGATTGTCTATCCTCCTCGCCTCGTGCCTCTCGGTACCGATGACATGGAGACCGCCTAAATGGACCACCCCTTCGCCAAGTACGATATCGGTACCTCGCCCAGCCATATTGGTGGAGATGGTAACCGCACCCGCCTGCCCCGCCTTCGCCACTATCTCCGCCTCCCGCTCGTGATGTTTGGCGTTGAGGACGACATGATTTATCCCCCGCTTTTTGAGCATTCTGCTCAATTTCTCCGATTTCTCTATCGATACGGTACCAACGAGCACCGGCTGCCCCCGATAGACCTTGCCATCAACCTTCACCTCTTTCTTGTGTCTCCGTTCTATCTCATCGACCACCGCCTTGAACTTCTCCTCCTCGGTCCGGTAGATCACATCGGGGTACTCGGTGCGGCGAAGCGGTTTATTGGTAGGAATCACCACCACCTCAAGTCCATATATCTTCTCGAACTCGAGAGCCTCGGTCGCTGCAGTACCGGTCATCCCGGCGAGCTTCTCGTACATCCGGAAGTAGTTCTGGAAGGTTATGGTGGCTAAGGTCTGATACTCCTCTTCTATCTTCACCCCCTCCTTCGCCTCGAGCGCCTGATGGAGCCCATCGGAGTACCTTCTTCCTGGCATAAGCCTTCCCGTGAACTCATCGACGATGATCACCTTTCCATCCTTGACTATGTAGTCCCGGTCTCGCCGAAACAGGGTATGCGCCTTCAGGCACTGATAAAGGGCATGGAGAAGGTCGAAATAGCGAGGGTCATAAAGGTTCTCAATGCCAAGGATCTCCTCAGCCCGACGGATCCCCTCCTCGGTGAAGGTGGCGGTATTGTGCTTTTCATCCACCTCGTAGTGGATGTTCTTTCGAAGTTTAGGGATAACCCGATTCGCCTGGTAGAACAGATTCCCCGATTTCTCCGCCGGTCCCGAAATAATAAGCGGGGTACGAGCTTCATCTATCAGGATACTATCCACCTCATCCACTATGGCGTAATGGTGCCCCCGCTGGACATAGTCAGCAAGATCGTACTTCATATTGTCCCGGAGATAATCGAAGCCGAACTCGTTATTGGTACCATAGGTGACATCGGCAGCATAAGCCTCCTTCCGTTCTCCATCGTCCATCCCCGTCTGGATCACCCCCACCGAGAGCCCGAGAAAACGGTATATCGGTCCCATCCACTCCGCGTCACGCCGGGCAAGGTAATCGTTTACGGTAACGATATGAACCCCTTTCCCGGTCAAAGCATTCAAATAGGCAGGAAGGGTGGCAACCAAGGTCTTCCCTTCACCGGTCGCCATCTCGGCGATCTTTCCCTCATGAAGCACCACTCCTCCCATTATCTGGACATCGAAATGACGCATATTGAGGGTCCGCTTCGCCACTTCACGGACAACAGCAAAAGCCTCTATCAGGATATCCTCGAGGGTCGCCCCTTGATCAAGTTTCTCCTTGAACTCAGCTGTCTTTGCCTTGAGTTCGGCATCGGACAACTTGGATATCTCAGGCTCAAGGGCTCCCACCCGCTGGACATAAGGAGCCAACCGCTTGAGCTCCCGCTCGTTCTTTGTGCCAATGATCTTGGTAAGGATAGAATTAAACATTTTCTCCTCGCTTATCCTCATAAATTTAACAAAAGAGACAAAGGGCGTCAAGGAATATAGAGGACAAAAGAAAAGCTTTCTTAAAAGTGAGGAAACGCTAACTTATCGGAGGGATAGGATCTAAAATACCTTATATTTTTCCAAGATATAGTGAAGCGGATTCACCGGCTTGCCGTTTCTCAACACCTCGTAGTGAAGGTGAGGACCGATACTCCTTCCCGTATTTCCCACATAGCCAATAATCTGTCCCCGTTTCACCTTCTGTCCTGCCCGAACCACAAACTTTAATAGATGACCATACCGGGTAACGAAGCCAAAGCGGTGCTTTATGATGACCACATTACCATAACCACCACCGTTCCCCGCCTTGATTACGATTCCATCGGCAGGAGCAACTATGGGGTTTCCTATCCTGGTAGCGATGTCGATCCCCTTATGAAACTCGGTCTGCCCAGTGAAGGGATCTTTCCGATAGCCAAAAGGAGAGGAAATATACCCCCTGGTGGGCCAAATGGAAGGGGTTGAGGCTAAAAGAAGGGTTTGCTTCTCGTAAAACTTCATCAGATAATGGAAATTCCGCTCAAGCTCGAAGGTCTTCCTCTTCAGAGCAGGAAGTTCTTCCTCCAATACATTCTTATTATTTCCCCCATTGGAGAGATCGCCCAAATCACCCACCCCGCCATACTTCACCATCTCCTGATTGGGATCAATACCTGCAATAGTGTTGAGCTTCTTAGTATAAGCCTCCATCTCCGCGATCTTCTTACTCAAGAACCTGGTCGAGACCTCGTAGCGATGATTTTCTGCCTTCAGCCGTTGGTTCTCAGCAATGTACTTATCGAGCTCTTTGACCCTAACCTTCATCTCAACATAATTGTAAACAAAGAAGCCGAGAAGAATGAATATTACTCCCACCAACACACCGCCAGCCACAATAAGTCGGAAGGGTACTCTAATCTTGCGGAATTTGGCTGACGCGTGAGGGATGACTATGATGTTATAAAACCTCTCCCTCATCGTCTCTCCTCCCCCCTACTCCCCTTTATGGGAAAGCCTTCCTTTTTATAGTCTCTATAGAACCAAGACCTAAGCCTTAGACAAATACCCCTCGCCAGTTTGCTCTTATTATATCCAAGCAGATACAGCCAATGCAAGAAAAAATTTTTAAAAATCATCAAAAAATTTCAGGCGATAGGGGGTTATCCAAAAACCAACCCCATCGATCTCCACATCCACCTCCCCCTCTTCACCCGTTGTCTTAATAAGAGCGGGTAGCCTCTGGAATCGATCTTTTACCACCCCTGAAAGCCTTCTCCCTCTCGACTTTACCCAGCCCGTAACCACTATCGCCCTCGGAGAGACCTCCTTCAAGAAAGGTTCGGTATTGGAATCCTCTGCCCCATGGTGGGCTGCCTTCAGTATATGCGACCGAAGCTCATCCCTATATAGAGCCACCAATTCCCGCTCTTTCTTTCCCCCAATATCGGCGGGAAGAAGCACCTTCACCTTCCCCATAGTGATCTTGAACACGAGCGAATCGTCATTTTCCTCCGCCAAAGAGACATAAGGATCAGGCGGTGGGTTCAACACCTCAATCCTCACCCCCGCGATCGTAAGCTCATCTCCCCGATGAAGCTTCCTGATGGGAATATTCTTCCGGGCAACAACCTTCATCAGTCTACGGTAATTTATTATCTCTCGAGGTCCATTGCCCATAAAGAACTCACCGATCTCAAATCTCTCAATGAGGGGAAAAAGCCCATTCACATGGTCGGTATGAAAGTGAGAGGCGACGAGGTAATCTATTCTCCTTATCCCCAGGTGAAAAAGATAAGGGGCAATGGTCAGTTCCCCGGTAGCCCCATTATCCCCTTCCGATCCTCCACCGTCGATGAGCATCACCTTTCTCCCCGGGAATCGAATGAGGATCGATTCCCCCTTCCCCACATCAAAAAAAACGATGTTAAGTTCTGAGGAAGCCTGTTGCGGGAAGGGATAGGTTATGAGAAGTAAAAGGAAAACGACAAAACCGACGAGAAAAACTTTCTTCCTTTTTGAAAAAAGGAGGAAGACAAGGGCGAGATAGTAACCAGCCACCACAAATAAGAACGGGGTGGGGAGATAATAGGCAAAAGAATAATGGGAAAGGAAAGAAACAACTTTAAGAAATAATGAGGTGATGGTGGAAAGAAGGACTCCCATTACCAACGAGGCGCTCCCGCCAATAATCGAAAGGAGATAAAAGATACCTCCCCCGAAGATAATGGCGCCAACGAGGGGAAAAGCGATGAGGGTCGCCGGAAAGGAGAGGGGGGAGACGATGTCAAAATAAAGAAGAAGGATGGGCAAGACCCCGATCTGGGCGGAGAGGGAAATGGCGGTTATCTCGGCAAAGCGCCGGGGAAGAAAGCGCAAATAGGGAACAATCCGCTGGGAAAGGAGAGCAATAGACAGGGTAGCCAAGTAACTCAACTTGAAGCCCAGGGTGAAAAGGGATCGGGGATCAATGAGAAGAACGATGATGGCGGAAAGGGAAAGCGCACCAAGGAGACTCCCTTCCCTCCCGATGACCCTTCCTAAGAGATAGACACCAGCCATCAAGCTTGCCCTGAGGATTGAGGGGCGGGCAGGGAGGAGAAGGGCATAAAATACAATGATGATGAGAAGAACAAAGGAGGATATCCTATCGCTCAGGCGAAAGCCTTTAAGAAGCAGAAAATAAAGAAAATAGCTGATGATACCGATATGTAGCCCTGATATGGCGAGTAGATGATATATGCCGAGCTCCCGCATCATCCGCTCCACCCAATGGGGAACCATCTCCCTTTCCCCGATGGTCATCGCTTTTATCAGTGCCCCTTCAGTGGTGAGCCACCCTCTACCAGTGACGAAATGTCTCTCAACCGCACGGGAGAAGAACCTCCGCAACCGCAGAAACGGAGTAAGAAGCGGACTTCCTTTCCCCCGTTCCTTTATCTCGATGGCGAAAGGGCTCTTGGCGTAGCAGGTGAAGTAAAGCCCTTTTGAATGAAGGTATTCCCGATAATCAAAGCCCCATCTATTCCTCCTTCCCTGAGGAAGGTAGAAGCGGGCGGTTGTCCTTATCACATCGCCATAGGAGAACTCCTTTGCTTCTTCTCGAGACCATCGGGTAAACCTCACGATGATCCGCCCTTTACCCCTCACCGGTATCACCTTCTCCCTGAGAAATATATTCCTCAGCTCCACCGTGAGATATAGCTTGCCAAATGCTCTCTCCGGCTCATCGACCACCACTGCGGAGAAATCGTACGACTTCTTCACATCTATCTCCCCTTTTCGAATGAGGGAGATCAAATGATCCTCTGGAAGAACGAGGGTAGAATAATAGGCGAGGGAACCGGCGAGAAAGAAGAAAATGAGAATGAAACTAAAGAGGTACCAGCTAACTCCCCTAAAAAAAGAGAAAATGGCAAGGAAAAGAACAAAAAATAGAAGAAAAAGGAAAATATAAGGGTTAAACGGGAGATAACGGGCGAATATTATCCCCGAAATAAGGCTTATCGCGAGAGGAAATAATGGTTGCTTCATTTCAAAAGGGAGAAAAGATCCAACCGAGGAAGCCGATAATGGTTCCTCAATTCCCTCAGGGTCAATCTTCTAAGTGTCTCCTCATAGGTAGTGGGGTCCATCTTATCCTGATAGGAAGCAAGCTCCTTCCTTACTCGAGATGACACAAAAGCAAATTCCTCTTCGGGGATATGGGAGAAAAAAGTCTCCGTAAGTTCGGAGTCGAGCAGAGAAAGCCTTTCATCGAGCTCCTCCCAGGAAGGCGGGTTTTCCGAAGAGATGAGCAAAGAGATCTCGTCGACCCTTGAGGCTATATCGATCAATTGTCGCCTAAGCTCACCTTTTCCCTGTTCCTGGGACAATTTAAGCAGGGTATCTCTCGCCTTGGAAAGCGATTCTTTGAGCGCGGGATAGGAAAAAGGCGCCTCTTTTCTTTTTATCTTCTTTTTTCTTCCCCCAACCAACGCCTCCCGATACTCACGGAAGGTAGCCAAAACCTCGTGCTCACAATAAAAAAGGGAACCTATTTTCCCGGGAAGTTTTCTTTCCTCGAACTTATCGAAAGCCCGCTTTATCCCCCGGAGGACTACCTCAAGAGGGATACCCTTCTCCCACCAACTCCTGACCAACTCCCATTCCCTGGGGGAAAGGAGCAATGGTCCTCCCCTTAATCTCCCAAAGTGTTCCTCGATCCTGGAGAAGTACTCCTCATCCATCAGGCTTCCTCTTATGAGCAAGGGAAAGGAATCTAAAAAGCCCGTCCACCGCCTCCTTTATCCGACGGAATGTCTCCCGGTATTCGTCGAGTGTCCCCTGATAGGCATCTGGTATGTCCGGATTCGCTGCGCCATCCCGAGCGAAGGAAGAGAGAAGCTTCACCCTATCCCGATATTGAGGAAAAAGGGAAGAAAGAAGCTCCCTCTGCCCCCGTTCCATAACCAGTACCAGATCCGCATCCTTGATAAGCTCTTCGCTCAGCTGTCTTGCCCGATGGTTCGAGAGATCAAATCCCATCTCTTGAGAGAGTCTCCTCGCCTCTTCCTCCACACTTTGCCCCTCAAGCGGGGAGATACCGGCAGAGGCTACCTCCACTGAGGAAAGCCCGTAAAATGGAGCAAACCGCCTGAAATAAGCCTCAGCCAACGGGCTTCTGCAAACATTTCCCGTGCAAACGAAGAGTATCCTCAACTCTTTTCCCTCCCTTGTTTCTCCTAAGAAAAGCCCCCTTTTATGGTAGCATAACCTTGATAAAAGGAGGAAGGGTAAATGAAGGAAAAGCTGATCCTAAGAAATGAGGATATAACCGAGGTGATCATAGGGATACCGGAGGACCATCGCCATCTAAGGGCGGTGATAAAGACCAAACTGGGAAAAACGATAATAATACACGAAGCGAGCTTAGCCAATATGGTGCGGGCATACATCACGGTGAAAACCCATCCAGTAAAAAAGGCGGTAAGGCTCATCGGAAGGGAGATAACGGCGAAGAAAAAGAAGGGATACGCCCACTATCAGCTTCTCGAGGAGGAGGGGAATAACGATCTTCCCGGGTTTCTTGCGGGCTACCTGGAGGAAGATAAACTACTCTAAACGAATGTGGAATTCCACCTGCAACTTCTTGATATCCAGGTCCTCTTCGAAGGTCCTCTTACTCTGGAGGGAGACGATATGCGTCTTATAGCTGAAGGGGAAAGGTGTGGTATGCCAGCATCCCTTTGCGAGGTTGATGCAATAAGCACCATCGATAACGAAAGCCCGGATTTCATCGAGCTCAGGCATAGCATAGGGGTCATCGTTGTCGGTAGGAGGGGCAAGGGCAATTACAAACTCCTTCCCCTCTATGGGGAAAAAGGTCTGACAGGAGTTGACATGTCTGCTCATCTCACTGAAGGAAAACGACCGGAAAGGAGCGGTGAATATCTCCACCGTGGGCATCCCCTCCCCCAGATCGATGCTTATGGTGCTGTGGGGGTCCAATATCTCGCCAAAAGGGGCAAAATCTTCACAGCTTACCTTACTTATGGGCTCTGCCAATATCTCCTTTATTATCTTCATTTGCTCAATCTTTTTCCCGCTCATAGCTGAAACATCATATATTATGGAGTAAATTAAACTAAGATGTCAATCACAATCGAACAAAAGAAAAAAGGAAATACCGTAAATTAAAGAGAGCGGGAGGAAGATGTCCCCCAGAGGGTACTTTGTAAAAAGGAGGAATCGACCTATAATCTATATGACCGGTGGACTTAAAGATGCCTGAATTACCCGAGGTGGAAAACATCGTTTCCGAACTGAAGGATCGTCTTCCCGGACAAATGATCGCTGGGATCCCATTGCTGAGGAAGGGACTGGTTCAGGGAAGCTCCCTTCCTGAGCTCAAGGAGAAGCTCCTTGGGACGAGGATAAGGAATATCCACCGGCGAGGCAAATGGATCATCATAGGGCTCGAAAACAACTATTCACTCCTCCTCCATCTAAGGATGACCGGCAGGCTTATCTACTCGGAGGAACTCGTCCTCTTGCGTTATCTCCGGCTCGCTTTGAGGCTTGAGCCAAGCGGTTTCCTCCTCTACCAGGACCTTCGCCGGCTGGGGGTGATGCATCTTCTTCCCACCAAAGGGCTTGAGGAGAGAACGCCATTATCTAAATTGGGATTAGAACCGTTATCCTCCGACTTCACGGTGGAGAAACTCGGCGAGATCCTTTCATCGTCCCGGCTCACCATCCGTGATTTCCTGATGGATCAAGGGAAAATAGCGGGAATAGGCAATATCTACTCGGCAGAGATCCTCTTTACCGCTTCCATCTCTCCGTTCAAACGGGCTAATGAGCTGAATGAGGATGAGACAGTCCGTCTCCACCGGGCGATAATAGATGTTCTCAGCCGAGCCATAAAGAGAAAGGGAACGACGATCTCCGATTATGTTACCTCTGCCGGCGTTCCCGGAGAATTCCAGAATGAACTCAAGGTTTACGGCAGGGAAAACGAACCCTGCCCTAAATGCGGAGAGAAGATAATGAGGGTAAAATACCAGGGGAGGAGCCTTTATTTTTGTCCAAAATGCCAGAAATAATGGAAAATATCGGTATCTACATCCATATCCCCTTCTGCCTTTCAAAGTGCCCCTACTGCCATTTCTATTCCATCCCCTATTCGGAGGAGAAGGCGAAAGACCTTCTCAACGCCCTTATGATCGAGATCGCGAAAAAGAGGAACGCTTACCCCTCTGCTACCGTCGATACCATCTATCTCGGTGGTGGTACCCCCTCTCTTCTCTCACCAGAGGAGGTCAGGAGGATAATAAACGGGGTGAAAGAGAACTTCCTTCTTTCGGAGGGAGCGGAGATAACCCTCGAGGCGAATCCGGACGATCTAAATGAGAAAAAACTCGAAGGATACCTCACCTCCGGGGTCAACAGGCTGAGCATCGGCATCCAGTCCTTTATCGACGAGGAATTGAGCTTGATGGGAAGAAGGCACGGAGGAAAAGAGGGGGAGGAGGCGTTTTTCTCCGCAAGGAGGGCAGGTTTTTCCAATATAAACCTCGATCTCATCGTAGGCTTTCCCGGAGGAGGAAGAACAAACCTCAAAAAAACCTTGGAAAAGGCGATAGCCCTCTTCCCAGAACACATCTCCGCCTATCTCTTAGAACTCAACAACGAAACGAGAAAGAAATGGGAAAAACTCCTTCCCTCGGAGGACGAGGTGGCGGAACTCTACCTTATGGGGGTGGAAATCATCACCTCAGCCGGCTATAATCATTATGAGATATCGAACTTTGCTAGGGAAGGATATCGTTCAGGGCACAACCTCAAATACTGGGAGGATAAACCGTACCTGGGGTTCGGTCCTTCTGCTTCCTCGTACGATCTTTCCTCCCGGTTCACCAATTGTCCGGATCTTTCTCGTTATCTGAAAGCGATGAGCGAGGGGAGGGACTGCCTTTCCGAAAAGGTTGAACTGAGCGAAGAAAAAAGGGCAAAGGAAGCGCTCATTATGGGGTTGAGGAAAAGGGAGGGGGTGGAAATAGAATCCTTTAAGGAACGCTATGGGATGGACCTATCCTCTCTACCTTCAAAGCTTTCCCCCTTTTTTGAAGAGGGGCTTCTTGAGTTCGCCAAAGGGAGGCTAAGGCTTACCCTTCGCGGGGTTCTTCTTTCCAACGAGGTCTTTCAAGGGATACTATCGCTATAAGGAGGATTGATATGATCATCGATTTAAGAAGCGATACGGTGACCAAGCCCACCCCGGAGATGAGGGAGGCGATGGCAAAAGCGGAGGTGGGCGACGATGTCTATGGTGAGGACCCGACGGTAAACAGGCTCCAATCTATGGCAGCGGAGATCTTCGGGCGAGAGGCGGCGCTATTCGTCCCCTCGGGTACGATGGGAAACGCAATCGCGGTGAAGATCCATACTAAACCGAGTCAAGAAGTTATTCTCGAGGAGAAGTGTCACATCTACAATTATGAGTTGGCAGGGATGGCGGTCATCTCTGGGGTAATACCGCGACCGATCCCAGGAAAAAGGGGAGCACTCACGGTAGAGGATATAAAGAGGGCGATCCGCCCCAAGAGCTATCATCTTGCCCAGACCGGCCTCATCGCTTTGGAGAACACCCATAACCGGGCGAGCGGAGCGATCTACCCCGAGGAGCTGAGAAAAGAGGTCATCGCCTTCGCCAAAGAGAGAGGTATCCCTACCCACCTTGACGGAGCGAGGATCTTCAATGCGGCGGTAGCCACGGGGAAATCGGTTGCCGAGCTCACTGAAGGGTTCGATACGGTGATGTTCTGCCTCTCGAAAGGGCTTTCCGCTCCCGTCGGCTCTATGCTGGTAGGAAGTAGAAAGCTGATAGAAAAGGCGCGGATAGTAAGGAAGATGCTCGGCGGTGGTATGAGGCAGGCTGGGGTACTCGCTTCTGCCGGTATCGTCGCCCTTACCAAAATGGTCGATCGCTTAAAGGAGGATCACGATAACGCAAAGATACTTGCCCGGGGACTTGCTGAGCTTCCCCCGGTGAAGATAGACCCGGATGAGGTGGAGACAAACATCGTCATCTTCGAGCTCACGGAAAGTGCTCCTGATGCAGAGGAGGTAGTGGGAAAACTCGCTGAGCAGGGGGTTCTCTCCTTGGCAATAGGTCCAAAGAGCATAAGGATGGTCACCCATTACGGCATCACTCGGGACGATATCGAACGCGCCCTCGAGGTGATCAAGGAGGTACTCGGCTAAATGCTCGTCCTCGGCATAGACACCTCAACCTGGGCGGGTAGCATTGCCCTTTCACAGGATGGAAGAATAATCGGGGAGGTCAACATCCTCGCCGAGAAAACCCATACCAAAAGGTTGATCTCCGCGGTCCACTTTCTCCTCTCCGAGCTCGATCTGACCATAAACGATGTTGACGGCTTCGCCATCGCCATCGGACCCGGCTCCTTCACCGGATTGAGGATAGGCTTGAGCACGGTCAAAGGGTTCTCCTTTGCCACCGGTGCCAAGGTAGTCCCCATCTCCACCCTCTATGCGATGGCGATGAAGGCGAAGGAATTCGGCGAGGTGATCTATCCAATGCTCGATGCGGGAAGGGGTGAGGTCTACACCGCCTGTTATCTCAAAAAGGGAGAGGATATCCTCCCTGAGGGGAAGGAGATGGTGATATCGCCGGAGCTCTTCCTCAGGGAGCTTACCCATCTTCCCGGGGTATTCTACGGCGACGGAGCCCTCCGCTACCGGGAGCTCATCGAGAGAGAGACAAAAGAAAAGAGGGTGGTTCTCGACATCTCCCCCTTCATCGGCGAGGTGGTTGCGAGAAGGGGGGAGGAGTTACTCCGAGAGGGAAAAGGGGTGGATCCAGCGATCCTGGAACCGAACTACATCCGCCCCTCCGATGCCGAGCTTGCCCGGTTAAGAAAAAGATAGCCATTTGTATCGGAGGAGGAAATCTGCTAACATAACTTAAAGGGGGAGGAAATGGCTATTTCTCGAGAAGAGATAAAAAGGGTCTTGCTTAAAGAGGATCACGAGTTCAGGAAGCTCGCGGACAAACATCAGGAGCTCGAAAAGAAAATAGAGGAGCTAAGAAAGAGAAGCTACCTCAACCCAAGCGAGGAAAGGGAGCTTCTGGAGCTCAAGAAACTCAAGCTCTCGATAAAGGATAAAATGGAGGAGCGGATCCGCTCCTATAAGAAGAAGACTGAACGATGAAGGTGACAAAAGAGGGATACCCCTTTCTTATACCCTTGCTCTTGATAACGGTTCTTCTTTTTATCCTTCGGTTTCCCGTTGCCGGTTTCTTTCTCCTTCTACTTTCCTTTGCCACCGGCTGGTTCTTCCGCGATCCGGAGAGAATAATCCCCCCGGGGGAGAACCTCATCTTGGCGCCCGCTGACGGGGTGGTGGTGGAAGCGGGGGAGGAGGGGGATGAGAAGAAGGTAAGCATCTTTATGCGACTTTTTGATGTCCACATAAACCGCTCCCCCATCTCCGGAAAGATCACCGACAGCGAGTACAAGAAGGGAAGATTTCACCCTGCCTTCCGCCCTGAGGCGGGAAGTGAGAACGAACAACATAGAATAACCCTCGTCTCTCGAAGCAGAAGGATCGAGTTAACCCAGATAGCCGGGGTCATTGCGAGGAGGATAAGCTTCTGGAAGAAGGTGGGGGACGAGGTGAAAGCAGGGGAGCGGATAGGGATGATAAAATTCGGCTCCCGGGTAGAACTCGTCCTACCCAGGGAAGCAAGCCTTCTGGTCAAGGTCGGGGATAAGGTAAAGGCAGGGGAAACGATAATCGGAGAACTAAATTGAGAACCCCCTCTAAAACCAAAAGAACGGGGAAGGAGAGGTTCCGTCGTGGCATCTACATCCTCCCCAGCCTGTTCACGATGACAAACCTCCTTTTCGGCTTCGCCTCGATAATCTCTGCGTTTCGAGGGCGGTTTTCCTTAGGGGCAGCGTTTATCGGCATCGCTTTCATCCTCGATTCCCTCGATGGAAGGATCGCTCGCTTAACCAAAACCACCTCTCCCTTCGGGGTTGAGTTCGACTCCTTAGCCGACCTCGTCTCCTTCGGGGTAGCCCCGGCGGTCATCGTCTACTCCTACAGTCTCCATATATTTGGGAGAGTGGGCTGGACCGCTGCCTTTGTCTTCGTGGCAACCGGCGCTGCCCGGCTCGCCCGGTTCAATATCCAATCGCGGGTGGCGGAGAGGAGATACTTCGTAGGACTTCCTATACCGACCGCTGCCTGCGTTATTGCCTCGATCATCCTCTTCTACCATCCGGAAACGCCGAGCTCCTTTTACTCCTTCTTTCTGATGATCCTCGTATATTCCTTATCCCTTCTTATGGTGAGCAAGGTTCGGTATCGCAGCTTCAAGGACCTTGACCTACGGGCAAAAAGATCCTATTCATTACTGTTGGTGATCGCCTTTGTTTTCTCCTTATTTGCGGTCTATCCCGAGTTTGTCTTCCTCTCGGTAATGGTGGGGTACGCGAGCTCTGGAGTAATAACGAAACTCATCTCCCTACTGAGAAGAGCAAGAACGAACATAGGGACCAGCTCCATCGCCAACGAGGAGGAGGCGGAACTCAAGAGATGAGAAGACTTAAGGTAGCGGTATTGGGTTCGAACAGCTTGATCGGGAAGGAACTAAGGGAGATCCTCGCTGAGAGAAACTTCCCCTTAAACTCTCTTACTCTACTCGATGAGGAGGAGGTCCCTGAGGCGATAACCGAGCTGGAGAAGGAGGCGAACTTTGCCCTCGGGATCAATGAGGAATCCTTCGCCGATGTCGAGCTCGTCTTCATCTGCGGGAAGGAGGAGGATACCGCTCGTTATCTCCCCTGGCTCAAGAAAAGCGGGGTTATCGCCCTCGATCTCTCCCACTATCTCCGCCCGAAAGAAGGGTTTCCTCTTGCGATAAGTGGGGTGAATGAGGAGCGAATAAAAAAACAAAAACTCATCGCCCTCCCCCATCCCCTTGCCATAATCATCGCCAGCCTCTTAAAGCCGATCGTTGACAGATACCATTTGAGGGAAGCGGTGATCACCGCCTTTCAGCCAGCATCCGTCTATGGTCCCCAAGGGCTCGAGGAGCTCTACCAACAGACGGTGCGAATCCTGAACTTCGCCGAGCTCCCCAAGAAGATATTTGGCAGACAGTTAGCCTTCAACATCTTCCCTGCCGTTCCCAAAGAAGAAGGGATAGAGGAGGAGATCCTCGAGGAGATAGGCATCGCCCTTAAGAGCGAACTTCCCATCTCGTTAAAGCTCATCCAGGTGCCGGTATTTCACTCCTTCGCCCTTTCCTTATTCCTCATCCTGGAGAAAGCTCCCTCCCTCCCCGAGCTTAAAAAGGCGCTTTCCCATCTGCCCAGCATAAAACTGGCTAAGGGAAGGGAGAAACCCTCTGGACCGGTAGAGGCAGGGGGGAAAAACGAGATAATCGTAGGCGAGATAAAAAAAGATAAGCGGAATAACTCCGCTTACTGGATCTGGGCGAGTGCCGATAACCTGCGGCGGGGAAGTGCCCTTAACGCGGTTGAGATCGCCGAACTATTCCTCTCCGAGGATTGAAACTACCTCCTTCGATAATTCTCTCTTCTTCCCCGAGGTTCCCGCGGGTTGTGTGGCTTCTTACTCGGAGGACCAAGAAGGGCTTTCCTGCTCAACCTGATCCTATTCGGTCCATCGATGCTAAGCACCTTGACCAGGATGGTCTGTCCCTCCTTCAACTCGTGGCGGATGTTGGTTATCCTGTGGTTCGCGACCTCCGATATGTGGAGAAGGCCCTCCACTCCGGGCATTATTTCGACGAAGGCACCATAATCAGCCAACCGAACCACTTTACCCTGATAGGTCTTCCCCACCTCAGGTTCCGCTATCAACTCCTTGACCATCTGGAGCGCCCTCTTCGCCGTCTCTTCATCGGGCGAGGCGATGGTTATCCTTCCATCGTCGTTTATATCGATCTTGACCCCGGTCTCGGCGATGATCGTCCGGATCATCTTACCCCCAGGACCGATTACATCACCGATCTTCTCCACCGGTATCTTGAACTGAATGAGCCTCGGCGCATAGACGGATATGTTCGCCCGAGGGGAGGCGATGGTCATATTCATCTTTTCGATGATGCTCAACCGCGCTCTTCGCGCCTGGTCAAGCGCCTTCTTTATTATCTCATAGGGAAGGTGATCGATCTTGATATCGAGCTGGATGGCGGTTATCCCCCTTACCGTACCCGCTATCTTGAAATCCATATCGCCGAAGTGGTCTTCCTCTCCAGCGATGTCGGTAAGCACCGCGTACTCATCGCCCTCCTTCACCAAACCCATAGCCACCCCTGCTACCGCTTCCCGTATAGGGACACCAGCGTCCATTAGAGCGAGGGAACCACTGCAGACGGTAGCCATTGATGAGGAGCCGTTCGACTCTAAGATATCGGAGACAATCCTGATGGTATAAGGGAAATCCTCCTCTGAAGGGATAAGAGGAGAAAGCGCCCGCTCGGCAAGCGCTCCGTGCCCTATCTCCCTTCTTCCTGGTGCCCGCATAAACTTGACCTCGCCCACAGAGAAGGGGGGGAAGTTATAATGGAGCATAAACCGCTTGGTGCACTCCTCACCGATCCCGTCTATCCGCTGGGCATCGGATTCCGTCCCCAAGGTGACGGTGGCAAGCGACTGGGTCTCACCCCGGGTAAACAGGGCTGAGCCATGGGTCCTGGGAAGTACCCCCACCTCGCAGGTGACGGTCCTTATGTCGTCAAACTCCCTGCCATCGAAACGCCTCTTATTTGAGAGGACCCCTCTTCTGAAGATATCCGCCCTCACTCTCTCGAACGCCTCCTTTAGCTCTGCCCTTTTCTCCTCGTCTTCCTCCGGCACCTCGGCGAGTATGGAATCGAGCAATTCGTGGAATTTGAGATATCGCTCCTTCTTCGGCTGAACCTTGAGCAATTCCTCGATCTTTGCCCCGTACTTACCCTCTATCCTCTTCACCGTCTCCTCCGGCAACTCCCTCGGTTCTAAGGGTAGTTTCTCTACATTTAACCTCTTGAAGAGCTCTTTCTGTAGCTCAATGATCTCTTTTATCGGCTTTTCCGCAAACTGGATCGCCTTGAGCACAGTGAGCTCACTCACCTCAGAGGCACCGAGCTCGATCATCACCACCCCCGCTTCATTTCCCACCACGATCATATCGAGGGGACTTGCCTCAAGCTGGGACAGGGTGGGATTAAGCACGAACTCACCATCCACTATCCCCACCCGAGCAGCTCCCAGAGGCTTATTGTAAGGAAGGGGGGAAAGATAAAGGGCAGCGGAAGCGCCGATTACGCTTATCAAATCGGGATCGTTCTCGAGATCAGCAGAGACAACATAACCTATGATCTGGGTCTCGTTATTGTACCCCTCTGGGAATTGGGGTCTGATTGATCGGTCGATCAAGCGCGCGGTCAGTATCTCCTTCTCTGAAGGCCTTCCTTCCCGTTTGTAAAATCCGCCAGGGATCTTCCCTGCAGAATAGGTGTACTCCCGGTAATCCACGATCAGGGGGAGAAAACCGGCATTTTGCGATTGGTTACCCCTAACCGCACAGGCAGTTATAAGAACAATCGTATCGCCGTAGCGAAGCCAGGCAGATCCATCCGCCTGCCGTGCCACCTTCCCGATCTCGAGTGAGAGCTTCCGTCCCGATAGCTCTATCTCCACTCCTTCTTCCATCGTCACATCTTCCTCCTAAACTTTGAGAAGCCCATCGCCCCTGCGATGAGCCATTAAAAAATTAAACCCTCCTTATACCATAAGGATTTATGGATGAAGGCATTGTTGCGGAGGGCATCAACCTCTCAAACCGAGCTTCTTTATCAATTCCTTGTAGCGACTGGGGTCGGTTTTATTGAGATAGCGAAGGAGCTTTCTCCTCTGTCCCACCATCTTCAAGAGTCCCCGCCGGGAATGGTGGTCCTTCTTATGGATCTTGAAATGTTCATTAAGGTGGTTTATCCTCTCGGTCAAAAGGGCTATCTGGACCTCCGGCGAACCGGTATCCCTATCATGAAGCTGATACTTTGAAATTACCATCTGTTTCTCCTTACTGGTTAACGCCACTTCTAACTCGTCCCTCCTTTCCTTATCCCTTTTAGAGATTAAATATAACACATAATCCACCACTTGTAAAGAGGTATATGGATTCGCTCATCCTAAAACGATCTTCGGGTGAAAGAAGAAACTCATTTCCGAAGTATGTCTGGTGGCAAGGGCAAGGAGCTCCCCCCTCTTATCGAAGAGGCGAAAATAGGGAGCATCGAGCTCATCCTCCTGGGGAGGAGAGACGATAAGCGAAGCCCCAAGATCACAACCGGAAAGAACCCGTTTCCTTCCCAACTCATCCACCACCACCTTGGGGAATTCGGGAAGAAGTTCCTCCATCGGGATGAGGTAAGGAGAAAGGCCTCCCACCCGGGCGAGAACCGCTGCCCGCAGGAGAGGAAGTGCCTCCACAACCGAATAGGTAGCGAACTTGATCCGCCTGAGAGAGGAAAGATACCCTCCTACTCCAAGCATCTGTCCCAGATCGTGGGCGATGCTCCTAAGATAGGTCCCGGCGGAGCAATGAACCCTTATCGTTATGAGGGAACCCTCAGTTCTGAGAAGCTCTATCTCCTTGATCTCCACCTCCTTCGGCTTCACTTCAACCTCTTCCCCCTTGGCCGCGTATTGATAGAGCTTTTTCCCCTTCACCTTCTTCGCCGAATAGGGAGGGGGATATTGAAGGATCCTCCCTTGAAACCGGGATAACACCTCCTTTATCCTTTCCTCTTTAAACGAAACCTCCCTCCTCTCCGAGATGGGTTCTCCAGCGAGATCGTAGGTATCCCTCGCCTCGCCAAGCCGGATATCGGCGATGTAAACCTTATCCCTTCCCATAAGAAACTGGGAAAGACGGGTCGCCCTACCGAGAAGTAGAGGAAGAAGACCGGTGGCAAAGGGATCAAGAGTACCCAAATGCCCCACTTTGGTTATCGGAAAGTTGTTCCTTACAAACTCCACCACCTGATGGGAGGTTATCCCCGGTGGCTTGTCGATGAGGAGGAGCCCGGAATATTCCTTCTTCCCTCTCATATTATTCCCTCAAAACCTCTTTCACCCGACCAACAACCCTGGTGATCACCTCATCAAGCTCCCCTTTTAAATAACAACCAGCAGCCTTCTTGTGCCCTCCGCCACCGAAGGAGTCGGCTATCCTCACCACATCCACCTCACCCCGCGATCTCAAGCTGATCCTAAAAAGGGCTTTATCCACCTCCTTGAAGAATATCGCCACCTTAACCCCTTCTAAAGAGAGGGGGAAATTGACGAAACCATCGCCTTCGTCTGGGGAAAGCCCCATCTCATCGATCTCCCTCCTCAGAAGATAGATCCAGGCGATCTCGCCGTTGCTCTCTTCACCCATTCGATAAAGCACCCTTCCCAACAACCTGATCTTCCCTGGCGAATTGTGATAATAGATATCCTCTGCTACCTTCGCTGGATTCACCCCTGCCCTAACTAAACTGCTACAGACCTCGAAGGTGCGGGCTGAGGTATTGGTGAACTGGAAGGAGCCGGTATCGGTGAAGATGGCGGCATAGAGGTTATAGGCGATCTCGTAGCTTAAGGGGATGTCTAATTCTACCACCAACTGATAGATCATCTCCCCCACCGAGGAGGAGGTTGGTTCAATCCAACTTATATCGCCGAAATCCCCCCCTTTTTCGTGATGATCGATGCTTACCACAATGGGACCGGAAAAAGGAGGAAAACCCGTCCTTTCCTGATAGCCACACTCTATGAAGAAGGCGACCTCAGGAAGAGGGAAAAGTTCATCCCTTACCTCGATCTCCGAGACACCGGGGAGCCGTTGATAAAGCTTGGGAACAGGGTCGTGATTTATGAGTCGAACCTCCTTCCCCAGCTTTCTAAGGGCAAAACCTAAGGCGAGCTGAGAACCGAGTGAATCACCGTCAGGGTTCAAATGGGAGCTGATGGTGAAACTCTTATGCCTATCTATGATGTCGATTATCTTCCTGATCATAACTAAGCCAAAGCCTCCTTAGAGCTTTTCCTCCTTGGGGAGAGAGGTATCGTAGAAAAAACTTAAGGTAGGGCAATACCTTAGATTAAGCCGATGGCCTATCTCCCGCCGGAGAAATCCAACTGCCCGGGAGAGCCCTTCAGTGGAACGAGCACGCTCCTCCTCTCCGCCGAGAACGGTGAAATAGACCCGCGCCGAACGAAGATCAGAGGTCATCTCTACCCGGGTGATGGTGACAAAGCCGATCCGGGGATCCCGCAACACAAACTGGATCAACTCAGAGAGCTCCACCTTGATCAGATCTGCCACCCGCCTCGCTCTTCTTCCTTTGTCCTTCATCATAAAAGCTCTATTTTGGTATCCACTATCTCCGCCACCGCCTTCTCCTCAATAAAATTGAGAATGGCGGAAAAACCTTTATCTACCACCGATCCCTCCACCCCGATCGAGGCGATTCCTATCTTCGCCTTCTGCCATAAATCATGAAAATCGACCTCCGCTACCGATACATTAAACCGGGAACGGATAGAATCCTTAAGTCCCTTCACTACCATCCGTTTTTCCTTGAGAGAATGGCTACCGGGAATGAAAAGCTCAATCAGTAAAACACCAATTACCATTATCCTTATTCAGGCTTCTTACTCGATCTCCGGGGCTTTCTTCACCACCTGGAAGCACTCGATAATATCACCTATCTTTATATCGTTGAAATTGGCTATGCCAACGCCACATTCAAACCCTTCCCTGACTTCAACAACATCCTCCTTGAACCGCCTAAGCGAACCTATCTTACCCTCGTGGATCACGATATTATCCCGGAGCAGTCTCACCTCGGCGTTCCTCACCAGCTTCCCCTCAGTGACATAGCAACCGGCAACGACTCCCACCCTGGGAATGCGGAATACCTCCCTTACCTCTGCCCTGCCCAAGGGGACTTCCTCGAAGGTGGGCTCAAGCATACCCACCATTGCATTCTTTATCTCATTGGTAAGGTTATAGATGACCGTATGGAGCCTGATATCCACCCCTTCTGCCTCGGCAAGCTCTATCGCTTTCTTCTCGGGGCGGACATTGAAACCAATGATAATGGCATTGGAAGCAGAGGCAAGCAGAACATCGGTAACATTTATCGCCCCTACCCCTGAATGGATGATCCTCAACCTTATTTTATCACTGCTCAACTTCTCCACCGCGTCCTCTACCACCTCAAGGGAACCATGGACATCCGCCTTAATGATGAGAGGAAGCTCCTTTATCCCCTCCTCCCTTATCTGCTCATAAAGCTTATCCAAGGTAAGCCGGGAAGCCCTCTTCCTCGCGAGCTCCTTCTCCCTTAGCTTAGCCTGACGGAAGTTGCTTATCTGTCTTGCCTTCGCCTCGCTCTTCACCACCTGAAAGATATCCCCTGCTTCAGGAAGCCCCTGAAGCCCGGTGATCTCTACCGGGGTTGAAGGACCAGCTTCGTCTATCCTCCTTCCCCTGTCGTCGAACATCGCCCGCACCCTGCCCCAGACCGCGCCCACGATAAAGGGTTCCCCTACCCTGAGGGTCCCGCTCTGGATAAGCACGGTAGCTACTGGGCCTCGAGCACGATCAAGTCTCGCCTCGAGAACCGTGCCCCGAGCAAGGACATTTGGATCTGCTTTAAGCTCCTCGAGATCCGCAATTAGGAGAAGCATCTCGAGAAGTAGATCGAGGTTGATCCTCTTCTTCGCCGAGATCTCGACAAATACCGTCTTACCCCCCCACTCCTCTGGGGTAAGGCCCAGATCGGAAAGCTGTTTCTTCACCTTCTCCGGGTCGGCGTTCGGCTTATCTATCTTGTTTACCGCCACCAATATGGGGACCCCGGCTGCCTTGGCGTGGTTTATCGCCTCCACTGTCTGGGGCAGTGGAGGCGATAAACCACGCCAAGGCAGCCGGGGTCCCCATATTGGTGGCGGTAAACAAGAT
>Ga0190338_1000052_pt1 | contig 22948 bp, 17 predicted proteins | sample 4872041112_MG_FD_163434 | JGI IMG/M metagenome (GOLD analysis project Ga0190338, IMG submission 163434) | Hydrothermal vent sediment bacterial communities from Southern Trench, Guaymas Basin, Mexico - 4872-04-11-12_MG | ecosystem: Environmental > Aquatic > Marine > Hydrothermal vents > Sediment ... | reverse complement strand
AAGGGAGTTTGAGTTAGCGAGTAGCGAGGTTAGGTCCGGGGTTGACTTTGAGCTTACTAAGGCAGGGAGTATCTCCGGGTATGTGGTGGATAAAAACGGTAATCCGGTAAATGGGGCTCATATAGAGATTGTTTATAAGGATCTGCTTCCCTCTTCTCCGCTCAAGTTTAATTATTGGCACACCGGCACCATAGAGACAATGTATGAAGGGTTTTTCTATGTGGGTAACATCCAGTCGTGGAAGAGATTTGTGATTGAGGTGACGCACAATGATTATAAACCGTTTAAATCTCCACTCCTAAGTCTTAAGCCCGGAGAGGAGGCAGAAGGGTTAAAGATCTTATTGGAGGGTAAGTGATGAAATTTAACTTAAGGGGGAGGATAGCGCTCATTATACTTCTCTTTACTTTTCCCTATTTTGCTTTTTCTGCTTATGCCGGGGAGAAGGAGAAAACGCCGCGGTTTGAAATCTTATTCTCCGGTGGTGCCTCGTATGCTACCTCCCGCGTCGGTTTCTCGCCCGGGGTCGGTTTTTCTTATTATCTTAGAAAGAACCTTGCTCTTTCACTCGACTTCGGCGTAGCCTTTAGTATTCCCGAGCTTGATTTCCGTGAGTTCGGGATACCGGTTGGTGAAGCTGTCCAACATACTGAGGTAAGAGTGGAGAATCAATACCGTCTATTTTCTTTTCTCAGTGCCGAGTATTCTTTCGATATTTCCCCTCAAGTTAAGCCTTTTCTTACCGCCGGCGTTGGCTGGTGTCGTGATTATGCCGGCTTTTCTGTTTTTACCTGTGGCCGGTACTATCCGGACCCTTCGTGGTTCGTTTGGTACGAAACTAATATCGGAGATTATAAGCATCGTGAGGACAGGTTCCCTCTTCTCCTTTTTGGCGGTGGCATCAAATATTATGTGAGGGAGAAAGATTTCCTCAAGGTTACCCTGCGGGGATTAGGTCCGGGAAGCGATTTTACCACCTACCAATTGATCGTCGGTTGGGGTTTCAGGTTTTAAAGATATAAAATGGGGAATAAGGATGGAAAAATCAAATAGATTGCTCAAGAAGAGACGAATATGCTTGCTTTTTTCCCTTTTTGTGTTTTTGCTTTTAATTTCGTTATCGGTGAAAGCAGGAGACGGTAATGGGGATAAGAAAAATATTATAACCGGCTATCTCAGTGGTTACTTCTATTCAGGGGAAGTGGAGGCCCAGTTTATTTCCTTTCACCTGGAGTATGAACGGAGGTTATCCCGCCGCCTTTCCCTTGCAATATCAGTGGGATATACACCCTTATTGAACTATTACGAAAATTCAGGTTTAGCCTGGGATAGTTTTCACCAAAAGGTCGGCGATAACTTCAGCCAGATCTCAGATGGTTCTCTGCTGATCTTTGATTTCGGCTGTTATATCTATTTTTATCAGTCTGATAATGAAGAATTTTTTGCCTATGTCGGAGGGAGCACCTGTTTATCAAAGGAAAACTATAGGATGATCGATAATAAATCTCCTCTTACTGAGAGCTATTCCTTCTTGCATTTCTCCATTTTCTCCCTTGGTGATATGGGAATAGGTTACAGTTATAAGATTAATGAGCGTTACTCCATTAGAGCTGATTTAAAGATGCTAGATCTTGCACTCTTTTTTGTAGGTCAAGCGTGGCCTACGCCCCGAGTGAGTATTGGCTTATCCTACAGTTTTTGAGGTTAACCTTAACTATAGGTTATCTTACAAAGAAACAAGATATTTTAACTGTAACAAGTCTGGTTCCCTGCTTCTCATCTTGAAGAAAATTTTAACACTGGATTAGAGAACCCCGATTTTATTCTGAGAGCCATCCGGAAAGTACCGATTCTCGCCGGGCGATCATCTCCTCCCGGGCGGCGCCGGTCGAGATGAGCGATATATCGAGCTCGAGAAGGTCGGAGAGGTAGGCGAGGTAATCCCTTGCCCGTTTCGGGAGCTCCTCGTAGTTGGTTATCCCCTTGGTCTTTTCTTGCCAGCCAGGAAGCGTCTTGTATATCGGTTCGCATTCGGCGAGGATGAAAGGTTCTGCGGGAAATTCCTTGATGACTCTCCCCTTGTAGCGGTAAGCGGTGCAGACCTTGATCTCGGAGAAGCCATCGAGGACATCGAGTTTGGTGACCGCCATCGTGTCGAGACGATTGATCCTTTTGGCATAGGAGGCGAGCACCGCATCGAACCAACCACATCGCCTTGGACGGCCCGTGGTAGCCCCGAATTCACCACCCTCTTCCCGCATTCTTTCCCCTTCCTTTCCGGGAAGCTCGGTGGGAAACGGTCCCTCACCTACCCGGGTGGTATAGCATTTGGTCACCCCCATCACGCCATCGATCCAGGTAGGAGAGACCCCAGCACCGGTACAGGCACCTCCGGCAAAGGCGTTTGAGGAGGTGACGAAGGGATAAGTCCCGTGGTCGACATCGAGCATCGTTCCCTGCGCCCCCTCGAATAGCACCGATTTCCCCGCAGATAACGCCTCGTTTATTACCAAGGAGGTATCGGTTATGTAAGGGGATAGAAGCTCGCCATAACGGCAATAGCTTCGATAGATAGCATCCAGCTCCATCGGCTTTAGGTGGTATACTTCCTTTATAAGCGGGTTGAGAATGGCAAGGTTCCTTTCGATCTTCTCCTTTAGGTAATCCGGGTGGAGGAGATCGCCTATCCTGAGCCCGATCCTCGCCATCTTGTGCTGATAACAGGGACCGATTCCCCGTTTCGTGGTTCCTATTCGCCCTTTGCCTAAAAGGGTTTCCAGCCCCTCCTCTATGGATAGATGATAGGGAAGGATGAGATGGGCTCGATCGCTTACCTTAAGGTTTTCGTTGACTTCGACACCAGCTTTTCTCAGGTCTTCTATCTCGCTAATGAGGGCAGAGGGGTCGACCACCACCCCATTTCCGATGATGGCGAGTTTCCCCCTTCTTATTATCCCCGAGGGGATGAGGTGGAATACCAGTTTTTTCCCCTTAAAATAGACGGTATGTCCCGCGTTGTGTCCTCCCTGATAGCGGACAACGATGTCGAAGTGGTCCATAAGGTAGTCCACTACCTTGCCTTTCCCCTCATCGCCCCATTGCATTCCTACCAGTATAATATTGGGCATAATAAAAACCCCGTTTACTCTTTTTCCTCAACGGGAGATTTCATATTACCATAATTCCCCCTGTCAAAACAAGGACTATCAGGTTTAACCTACATTGAATGTTGATGAGCAATGTGGTATCATTTTTCGAGGTTTTTAAAACAATAATTGTCAACCGATAGATTGGGGAGGAGAGAGGATGACGAGGACGGTGAAAGCGCCAAGGGGAACAAAGCTCTCCTGTAAGGGCTGGGGCCAGGAGGCGGCGATGCGGATGTTGATGAACAACCTTGATCCTGAGGTGGCGGAGAAGCCCGATGAACTCATCGTATATGGTGGTACGGGGAAGGCGGCTCGAAACTGGGAATGCTTCGACAAGATCGTGGAGACATTGAAGGAGCTGGAGAACGACGAGACCCTCCTTGTCCAGTCGGGAAAGCCGGTGGGTGTTTTCAAGACCCATCCTGATGCCCCTCGGGTGTTGATATCCAACGCGATGCTGGTCCCTGCCTGGGCTACCTGGGAGAAGTTTTGGGAACTGGAACGGGCAGGGCTCATAATGTATGGCCAGATGACCGCTGGTAGCTGGATCTACATCGGCACCCAGGGAATCCTTCAAGGTACCTATGAGACCCTCGCTGCCTGTGCCAAGAAACATTTCGGCACCAGCCTGAAGGGGAAGCTGGTGGTCACTGCCGGCTTGGGAGGTATGGGCGGAGCCCAGCCCCTTGCCGTTACGATGAACGAGGGGGTGGCTTTGGTGGCTGAGGTGGACCCGGAGAGGATAAAAAGGAGGCTCGATACCGGTTATCTCGATGTTATGACCGATGATCTCGATGAGGCGATTAAGCTTGCCCTCGAGGCGAAGAAGAAGAAGGAGGCAAAATCGATAGGACTTCTTATGAACGCCGCCGACTTCCTCCCGGAGCTCGTCCGCAGGGATATCATACCCGATGTCCTTACCGACCAGACATCCGCCCACGATATCCTAAACGGCTATGTCCCTCACGGGATGGAATATAAGGAGGCGCTTGAACTCAGGAGAAAAAACCCCGAAGAGTACAAGAAGCGAGCGCTTTCCTCCATCGCCGTTCATATGGAGGCGATGCTCGAGCTGAAGAAGCGGGGCGCGGTCGCCTTCGATTATGGGAACAACATCAGAGGGCAGGCGATAAAGGCTGGGGTCAAGGATGCCTTCGACATACCGGGCTTTGTCCCCGAATATATCAGACCCCTCTTTTGTGAAGGACGTGGTCCCTTCCGCTGGGTAGCCCTTTCCGGTGATCCCAATGACATTCGGGTGACCGATGATCTGGTTCTTGAGCTCTTCCCGGAGAACGAGATCCTCTGTCGTTGGATAAGGCTTGCCCGGGAACGGGTAAAGTTCCAGGGACTTCCCAGCCGTGTCTGCTGGCTGGGCTATGGGGAGAGGGTGCTTTTCGGCACCAGGATGAACGATCTGGTGGCAAAGGGCAAGATATCGGCGCCGATAGTGATAGGGCGTGACCATCTCGATACTGGCTCAGTCGCCTCGCCCAACCGGGAGACCGAGGGGATGAGGGATGGCTCCGATGCGATCGCCGATTGGCCCATCTTGAACGCCCTTCTCAATGCGGTGGCTGGTGCTACCTGGATCTCGGTGCATCATGGAGGTGGAGTGGGTATCGGTTACTCCATCCATGCGGGTATGGTCATCGTTGCCGAGGGGACGAAGAACGCTGAGGAGAGGCTCCAGAGGGTGCTCACTACCGATCCAGGGAGCGGTATCGTCCGCCATGCCGATGCTGGATATCCTGAGGCGATCAAAACCGCTAAAGAAAAGGGAGTGAAGATACCATTCCTCAAATGAGAGATGAACGAGGGCGAGGGTGGAGTATGTTCCTCAAGGAGGAGAAAATCAAGCCCCTCGCCCTCGCTTCCTCTTTGAAGCAGGCGAAGAGGATGATCGAGGAGGCGTTCTCGCGGGCGAAGGTGGCTTCGCTAAAACCTCTCCTCTCGAAGAGAGGAATGATAGAGCTCAATTTCCCCCGTTTCTTCCCCGTGAAGGGATATGTCACTTCTAACCAGGCGATGCTCATCCTTTCTTCCTTCCTCAGGAAGGTCTCCCCGGTTAGATTTGAATGGAAAGGGGAGAGAATATTCAGGAAGGGGGGGAGGGTTTATTTGGTGGCGATGCTCCTTTATAGATTGAAGGCTGAAGGGCGGATGATCTCAAGTTCTCTTTTCTTCGTGCTCAATTGGGAGGAGGAAGAGAAGCGGTATCTTCTTTGCCGCATTTGGGCGGTGGATTGATGAAGAAAAGATGGTTCATCATAGCTTTCTTTATTCTCCTTGCCTCGGTCCTTCTTGCAGATAGCCTTTCCGACTTCAGAAGGTTCCCCCCTTTTATTACCTTTTCCCTTCCCCTTTTCTCTCTGGGATTTCTCCTTTTTCTCATTCGTCTCCGGCGCCGTTTGGGCTGGGGATGGTTTCCCGTTTTTCTGGCTTTTCTTCTCCTCTTGGCTTCATTCGCCGGAGCAGGGCTTCTTTCCCTAAGATACTATGTCTATTCCCAGCCTCGCCAGTTTCGAGAGAGGGAGATGAGGAGACGGGCGCTCGAGATCGAGGACAAGGTGAAGGCGCTTTATGCTCAAGCGGAAAGGATGGGGAAGGAATTGGCAGGGAGAATTTCTTCATCGGGGAATTCTTTCTCCACCCTCCAACTACCTGGTAAAGGAAAAGCTTCACATTGGGGTGTCTCTTTATATAACAGGGAAGGAAAGCTCATCTTCTGGCGAGGAAATGTATTTGAAGCTCCTGCCCTTCCCTTGAAAGGCAAGGGTAGCTCTCCTTTTGTGGGAAGGAATCTGGTCAATGTCTGGTTGAATTTTTCCTTCTCCTTAAAAGGGGGAAAGGATGGGGTTATTCTTCTCCATTATCTTGTCTCCTCTGAGCTCTCGTTTGACCATTCAGCAAAAGAGGGAGCTCTCTTCCCCGCTACCAATGATAGGGTGAGTATAAGATGGCTCGATTTCCGTGAGGATACAGCCGAGCTCCGTCAGGTATTTGAACAATATGGGAAGTTCTTCTTCAGTCGACCTGAGGGGGGGAGAGAGGTCCTCTATTATCCCTTGATCCTTAAGGAAAGGCTCCTCGGAGTGGTGACCATAGGGGGACTGACCAGCGAGGGTTATATCGCGAGCTATGGTTTTCCGTTCAGGATCATCGTCTTTTTGACGCTTTTGTTCTTTTTTTCCTCTTTTGGAGTTTTTTTGGGTCTCAGGGCGGTTCGGACCAAGAAAATCTATTATCTTTTGCTCTCCGCGGGCGTTCTTTATGGATTTAAGTTTCTCTTTCCTCTTTTCCCCATTATAAAGGAGGCGGATAGGATTTCTTTACTTAGCCCTCTTTACTTCGCTTCAGATAATCCTTTGCTTTTTTCTCGCTTTCCCCTCGAGTTCCTCCTCGGAGGAATGATTGTGTTCTTCCTCCTCCTGGTCCTTTCTTCACTTCTCTATTCCCTGAGGAAAAGTAGGGGGGGTTATGCAATAGCTTCTTTCTTAGCCGTTTCCTTCTCGGTTTTCTTACTACTTCTTCTTACCAAGGTAGTGGCTAAAGAGGTTCTTTCCTCTTCTGGAGTGAACCTTCTTCAGCTTCCTCTTTATTCTTTAGATGTTCCTCGGATTTTTCTTCTTTTCGGTATTATATTCTATTCTGTCTCCCTGTTCTTTCTTGCCTTTTCTCTCCTCAGAGTAGCGGTAGATTCTGCAGGGAACCTTTTTGGAAAGAGGGGGTGGGTTATTGTCCTCTTACTCATTCTTATTCCCCTTCTTCTTTATGAGGGGAAGGAGGTTGCCCCCCAGGCGGTGGCTTTTATTCTCCTTTTGATGGCGGCTCTTTTTGAGGAAAGGGTCAGGAATTGGCTTAAGGGAAGATCCCTCGCCAGCCGTCTTTTGTTTTTCTTTACCCTCTTTTTTGGGGGTGTTGTTCTTTTCCTCCCCTATCTTGTATCTGCTCATATTGAAGTGGCGAAGGGGTTTATCCATAACGCCTTCATCCCCCAGCTTCAAGGGGAGGAGGAGTGGATTCGGTTTCTCCTTTCTCGTTCCCTGAAGCAGGCTGCCTCCTCAAGGAGGGTGAGGGATGCCCTTGCCTTCTCCCGCCTCGGTGGGGTGGGAACCGCCTTTACCATTTGGCGGGAGATGCCCCTTTCCGCCTATAATTCCCTTCTCGCGGTGTACGATGGAGAGGGTAAACTGAAGGACCTCTTCTCCCTTAACCTCCCCAAAGTGGTAAGAGATAGCCTAACTCCTGGTGAGGGGAAGATAGTCCTTAAGGAGGTGGAGGCAAGGATCGGGGGAAGGGCGATTCCTCTTCTCGAAGGGCGGATCACCGTTTTCGAGGGAGGCAAGCCACTCGGAACTATCCTCGCCCTGACCCCTTTGGGCTATCGTAGTCTTCCTTTCCTCTTAAGGGAGAGTGCTTACTCCGAGCTTATTCGGTCCTCCAAACTCGATCTTTCAGAAGAGAGGATCAGAAGTTACCATCCGGTGTTTACCGCGTACGGGAGGGATGGCAGGTTTCTTTTCAGCTCGGGCGATCTCGTTCTCCCGTTCCCCCAAAAATCGGAATTCGACCATCCCCTGAGTACCGAGCTGGAGGTTGGTGGGAGGAGGTATCTCATCTTTTACCTCCCATCAGGGGATGAGCTGTTGGTAATAGGCATCCCCTTTATCTCCTTCAGGGATTATCCCTTTCTCATCCTTGGTTTTTTGGTACTTGCCGTTATCTGCTTCTTGTTTTTTGCCTTTTTGTGGTTTCTCCTCTTCCTCGAGAAAGAAGGAGGCTTTCCCTCTCCCATCCGGTTCATCCAGGGTAGTTTCTATCGAAGATTGGTTTTCGTTTTTCTTCTCCTCTCTGTGGTTCCCATCCTATTTCTCACCTTTTATCTTCACCGTTACCTTGGGGCACGGCTTCGGATGGAGGTCCTCAGGCAGGGGCGGGAGACGGTGGAATTCGCCCGTCGGGTGGTCGAGGACTACATTGTAAGTGAAGAGGGGAAAGGCAGAACCTCATTTCCTCTCACCGATACCTTAGCTCAGGCGGTGAGCGGATGGATAAATCGAGATATAGATATCTACCTTCAAGGAGAACTGGTTGCTTCGAACCGAAGGGAGCTTTTCTCGGCGGGCATTCTTCCTTCGCGGATAAATGGAGAGATATACGAAAAGCTGATCTCGGACAGGATACCATTTGCCTCCGCTACGGAGGAGATAGGGGGGTTCCGCTATCTGGTGGTGAGCAGTACTATCGATCTTCCCAACGAGAGCCGTGCCATCCTTTCCATACCCCTCACTTTGGAGGAGCGGGGATTGCGAGAGGAGCTCGCTGATGTGAGTGAAGTCCTTCTTCTCTCTTCTCTTTTGCTGGTGGTGGTGGCGTCCCTTGTCAGCTACTCCATTGCCCGAAGGTTGACCAAACCGGTGAAGGAGCTTACCTCGGCAACGGAGGAGATATCCCGGGGGAATTTCGATCTCACCATTGCCCCTACCACCGAGGACGAATTGAAATCCCTGGTGGAGTCGTTCAACAGTATGGCGAAAAACCTCAAGAAGCAACAGCTGACATTGAGAGAGCGAAAGGATTACATCGAGAAGATCCTTTTAAATGCCACCATAGGGATAATATCCGTTGATGAGAAGGGAAGGATAACCACCATCAATCCGGCGGCGGTTGATATTCTTTTTTTAGAGGAAGGGGGCGTTGGGGATGAAATACTTTCTCTTCTCTCGTCGTTTTCTCCTCTTAAGGCATTTATTCTTCAATTCTTGTCTAAGAGAGAGAGGTTGGAGGGAAACATCAGGCTTTCCCTTGCTCGGGAGGTAAGGGAGCTCCAGATAAGGGCTATTCCCCTGGTAGATGAAAGGGGAGGATATTCGGGGGCTATCTTTATCATCGAGGATATAACCGAGGTGATGAAATCCCATCGTCTCTCCCTATGGGCGGAGATGGCACGGATAATCGCCCACGAGATAAAGAACCCCCTTACTCCCATCCGCCTCTCCGCCGAGCAGATCAGCCAGATACTCAAAGATCGCCCCTCAGGGTATGAGAGGCTTATAGAGAGATGTCTCGATACCATAATCGACCAGGTGAAGAACTTGCGCGAGCTTTCCTCGAGGTTCTCCACCTACGCCCGGATCCCAACCCTAAAGTTGGAGCCGACCCCTATTCCCTCCCTTATCGATGAGGTTGTTTCACTTTACCTTTCCCCCTTCAGGGGTAAGATAGAAGTTGAGACGGACATCCCCTCGGATCTTCCCTCCCTTATGGTAGACAGGGAACTCCTGAAGCGAGCGTTGGTTAACATCGTGAAGAATGCGGTCGAGGCGATGGGAGAAAGGGGCAGGATCACCTTCCGGGGGAGGAAGGAGGGCGATTATCTTCTTCTTACCATTGAAGATACCGGTCCTGGGATAGATGAGGAGATAAAGGAGCACCTCTTCGAGCCCTATTTTTCCACCAAGGCTTCTGGGGTGGGCCTCGGGTTAGCCATCACCAAGAAGGCGATAGAGGAACACGGAGGGAAGATAGAGATAGAAAGTGAGAAAGGGAAGGGGACAAAGGTTAAGATATGGCTTCCCCTTCCTTGAGCTCCGTTTTTCTTCCCAAATAGCTTTCCCAGAAGCTTGAGAGTTGAGGATGAGGGGCTATTTTTTTCGTCCGAAGGATGTACCAGGTGACGATGGTCAAGATAATGGTACAAATAAGCCCGCCCTCAGGACCGTAGCTACCCCCGGTTAATATCCTCCCTTTTTGATGGATTGATCTGAGCAGTGAGGATCCCTCCGATACCCCGGAGACGGGGAGGCCAAAGATAGTTCCCATAAAGTAGTTCCAGGAGAAATGGAGCCCAGAGGGGAACCAAAGCGATCTCGTTTTAATATAGGCGATGGAGAGCCACACCCCGGCAAGCACCGTATTCACCGTAGAGAGAAGGGTTGCGTTCGGGTTTCCTAAATGGGCGAGCCCGAAGATGGTCGAAAGGATGACAATGGCAGCGATCTCGTTTGTTCCTGCAATTAGATTCTGGAAGAGGTAACCACGGAATAGCAGCTCCTCGAAAGCAGATTGGAATATGAAGAAGACCAGACTTATAAAGCCCACTTTAAAGATGAGCTCTTTTGTGATAAGGGAGGTCTCCACTTTTATAAGGCCAACCGCCCACTCAATGAGGAATATCACCCCTACCAGGATAAAGGAGATTATCAATCCCAGCAGGTACTCTTTGAGGAAGCCTTTATGAAAGGAGAAACCGATCGTCCTCGCCGGTCTTTTATCGACAAAACGGGCGAAGATGGCGGATACGAAGAGGAGAAGGAAGAAGATCAGGGATCTCTCTATCAGAAGACGATAAGGGTAAGGGATAGGTAGTGGTGGGATTAAGGATAAGGGAGCACAGATCCTTTTTACCCTGGAGACGATTATAGATACCCCGAACGCTATCGAAAACAGGGTGAGGATGAAAAACAGTATGCGCCATCCCGCCCTTAGTTTTCCTTCACGGATGAGTATCGAATTATTTTTTCTTTCTCCCATCAAGAACCTCCTTGGTTAGACTATCTTTCTGGAAGATTTTTAAAATAATATCAAAAAATTTTACGATGAGAAAAGGAATTTTGTTCCTAACCTCGCCTTGGTTCAAAATATTGGACGGGGTTTATTAGAATGCATTTAGACAAATGGGAATAACCTCCTTATATTATAATTACTTGTGGAAATAGTTTTCGAGAGTTCAAAAAAGTGGATTTCAATTCAAAAAAATGTATCCCAATAAAGAAGGAAATTTTGATGAGGAGGGTCTTTTTCGATTAAGTGTAAGAAAATAAGGAGCGACCTCTTGGAGATAGATTTTGAGAAAGGAGGATATGTTTTGGCATATATATTGCATCTTTCTCCTTGGAAAGGAGGTGAGAAGGGATCAAAAAAATAGGGGGATAGAGTGTGATAGATCAATTTAGTAAATAGCAAAGAGTAATGGGAGGAGGGGTTTATGAAAAGAAAAATTGGATGGTTAGTGGTGTTGCTTGTCTTCGTCTTTGTGGGGGGCCTTTTCGCTCAGGAGCAGACCGGTCAGATCGTGGGCACGGTGAAGGACGAGACCGGTGCCGTTCTTCCTGGCGTGACCATCCTCGCTAAGAGCCCTTCGCTCGTGGGCTATGCTAAGACCGTTACCGATAAGTACGGTTATTATCGACTGCTCAATCTTGCACCAGGTACCTATACCATTACCGCCAGCCTGGAGGGGTTTGCCACGGTAAAGAGGGAGAACATCGAGCTCCGGTTAGGGAAGGTTCTCCGGGTTGATTTCACGATGAAGGTGGCAGCAGTGGCGGAGACGATCACCGTTACCGGAGAAGCGCCTCTCGTCGATGTGAAAAAGAGCGCTTCGGCGATGAGCATCACCAAGGAGATGTTTACCACCCTTCCCCGGGGTCGTAACTTCCTCTCCGTGGTGGACCTGAGCCCGAGTGCCAACTTCGAGAATATGTTTGGCGGTCGGCTGTCGGTGGATGGTGCCAGTAGCTCCGAGAATGTGTTCTTCGTCGATGGTCTCGATACCAGCAGTATGTACACCGGCAACTCATTGCTCACCGTTCCCTTCGAGTTTGTTGATGAGATCCAGGTAAAGACCGGTGGTTATGAGGCTGAGTACGGCGGTTCGATGGGCGGTGTTATCAATGTGGTTACCCGGAGCGGTGGTGACACCTTCCATGGTGAGGGTGTGCTCTACTACAATGGTAGCTCTGTTGCAGGGGGACCTCAGCCAATACTTCGCCTCGATCCTCTGGATCCGCATAAAGCCCAATATTTAACCTATGATGAAGATACCTGGTACCGGTTGGAGCCTGGGTTTAACCTCGGTGGGTACATCAAAAAGGGTAAGGTCTGGTTCTACAACAGCTACATTCCTGTGTACAGCAGGACCAAGCGCCATGTGACCTTTGTGCCCAGTGGGATCGAGGGTGATTATACTCAGAAGCAGTACACCCACAATCTAATAGGTAAGATCACCGCTCAGCTCTCCTCCAAGATGAGGGTAAGCGGTAGCTACGATCTCAACTGGTACAAATGGATCGGTGATCTTCCGAGCAGGGCTGGTACCGACAACCCAGATAAGAACTGGGCAGATACCGGTTATGTTTATCCTCGTTGGTCCGGCGCGGTCAACTTCAACTACATCCCGAACCAGAACCTTATGTTCAGTGCCAGGGCAGGATACTTCTATACCAATGTGAAGCAGTTACTCGGTCCTCCTGGTCCGAGGTACTACTTCGTTAATACCAGCAATATCGGTATTCCCGGTATTCCCCCTGAGCATCAGCATGGTACTTACTGGGCGAACTACAGCTACGATGATGGCTATCAGACGAAGAAGGACATTCGGACGAGGACGATGGCTCGGGGAGATGCGACCTACTTCTTCCGTGCTGGTGGTGAGCACAATGTGAAAACCGGTGTCCAGTTCGTGAGGATAGCGGAGGATGTGGATGATGCCTATGCCCACAAGTATTACCGAATCTACTGGGACCGGACCTATCATTCCTCATTCATAGGCGGTGACTATAAGGGAACCTATGGCTACCTCGAGGTCCGTTGGCCCTTCGGTGTAGTAGCCAACATCCACAGCGACAGATGGGCGATCTACGCTCAGGATAGCTGGACGATAAAGGATCGGCTCACCATCAACTACGGTGTCCGGCTGGAGAAGGAGGATATTCCTTCCTTCAGTGATCTCCCTGAGTATCAGTATCCACCGATCGCCTTTGGCTTTACCGATAAGGTGGCGCCTCGGATAGGCTTCGCCTACGATGTCGAGGGCGACGGTAATTCCAAGCTGTTCGGAAGCTGGGGCATCTACTACGATGTGATGAAGCTGGCTCTGGCTGAAGGTTCTTACGGCGGGTTCAAGTGGATCTCCACCTACTATCCCCTTAATAGATGCGATTTCTGGAACTGGACCGATGACACCGATTTCGGTGAGCCGATTGAGGCGATCAACTGGCGTATCCCCTCTTTCGACACCACCGATCCCGATCTTAAGCCCACCGCTCAGTGGGAGCTTTCCCTTGGTTATGAGCGGAAACTCTCCGATGTCCTCGCGCTTTCCATTCGTTACATCAGGAAGCGTTTGATTAGAACGATCGAGGATGTCGGTGTGGCTACGCCCGAGGGTGAGGTATATTACATCACCAACCCCGGCTTTGGCCTGTCCCAGAAGATGTGGGCGGAGGGCTATCCCAAGACCCCCAAGGCGGTGAGACATTACGACGCGATCGAGGTGAGGTTCGAGAAGCGGTACTCCGACAACTGGATGGGTGGGTTGAGCTACACCTGGAGCAGGCTGTGGGGTAACTACGCCGGTCTCGCCAGCTCCGACGAGTATGGGCGTCAGGATCCCAATGTTGAGCGGTACTTCGACCTCTGGTTTATGAACTTCGATCAGAACGGTAATGAGGTCCTCGGTCTTCTTCCCACCGATAGACCGCATCGGCTCAAGCTTTACGGCACCTATCACTTCGACTTCGGAATGAATGTCGGTCTCACCTTCTTTGCGATGAGCGGTACCCCGGTCTCCACTATGATCACCCTGAACAACCTGCAGGGTTACTATCCTGTCGGCAGGGGCGATATGGGTCGTACCCCGTTCTACACGATGACCAACATCTATGTGGACTACAACTTCAAGATCGGAAAGTACACCGCCCAGATCAACTGCAACATCGACAACCTGTTCAACCAGAAGATCGCCCAGAGGGTCTATGCCTATTACAATATGATAAATATCGCGTTGACCGATGAGGAGATAATGGCCGGTTTCGATTACAAAACCCTGGTGCCGCCTGACGAGCTTGATCCTCGTTATGGGAAGGAGTACTCCTACACCAGCAAGATCAGCGCTCGCATTGGGTTCCGGCTCATATTCTAAAGCGACTTAGACGATAAGGGGGGAGATTTTCTCCCCCCTTTATTTTTTGTTTTACTTTAGGCTTCGGGTTCTCTTGGGGAGAGCTCTTTGGTTATCTCGGCGATCCCCTTCTTTGCCTCGATGTAGAATAGATCCGGTTTTTCGTCCCAACCCACGATGTTTAGTATCTTTTTGTATCTCTCAAGCGCTTTAGTGTAATCCTTTAGTTTATAATGGTATATCTTCGCCATCTCGAGATGGGCGGGTAGTTCCTTGGGTGCCATCTCTATTATCTTCTCGAGGAACCCTATTGCTATCTCGTATTTCTCCTCGCGCAGTGCCATCTTGACCTTGTCATAATAGGGCGAGAGTAGAGTTTTTGTATCTGGGGTGGAGGAGAAGCCAAGGGCGAGGTTTATTCCGTGTTCCCCAATGAGTTCCACCAGGAGAAAGAGGAGAAAGCCGATGGGAAATGAGAAGATAATGAGCAGGATGAAGGTGGGAACCCCGGTAAGGGCTCCGATGATGATAGAGATGGCGATAGCGGAGCCGGTGACGAAAGCCTGGAGGGTTAAATAGAAGTAGAGTTTCTCCCTCCTCGGGAAAAAGAGGGAAACGAACTCCCTTCCTCCTTTTTTTATCTTCCCTAAGAGGGAAGACCCGTTTTTTTGTTCGTTTCCTTCCATTAGCTAAAATTATAGAAAAATGTTTTTCAAAAATGAACCTTATACCACCATTTCTCGTCAAATTTTATGGTAGGAGAGGCTTTTTTTTAGTAGAATTTATTAGTGGATAAACGATGATCGGTCCCAACTCGATTGTAATCCTTTATCTCAAAGAACCGCGCGAGAAGGTGTGGGGTCTTCTTCTTTCACTCGATCAGGCAGGGGTGGTGGTCCGAGGGATTTCGCTTGATTCCTTTGATGATTGGTGTCATGAACTTGCTAAGGGTGAGAGCCAGTTTCTCGGGCTATCAGAGGTATTCTATCCTTACACCCGGGTGGAGAAGATTCAACTCGATGAGGAAGGCGGATCCTCTCCCTCTTTTTCCGAACGGTTCAGGAAGATAGTGGGAAAGGATGTACGAGAGTTTTTGGGGTTCTGAGGTTCCTTTAAGGATAATGGCTTTCCTATCTAACCGAGGAGGTGAAGCTAATGGGAAAATCTTTCTATTCGCGGAGGGAGTTTCTGAAGAGAAGCGCCTATGGAGGAGCGGTTCTCTTTTCTGCTCCCTGGTGGGCAAGGGGATTTCTCGATTTTATGCCGGGGGTTGAGGTGAAAAAGAGAGGACTTCCTTTCGTTGACCATTTTGGCATTCCCCCGGAGGATATCGCTAAGGTGATTGGGACTGCTTTAGCGCGGGGTGGTGACTACGCGGATGTATATTTCGAGTACCGGGTGTTCGACCGCTTTCTCCTCGAGGAGCACAAGGTGAAGACTGCATCTCAGGGGGTGAGTTTGGGTGCGGGGGTAAGGGTGATCTCCGGGGAGAAGACGGGCTATGCCTATACCGAGGAGCTTACTTTGGATAAGCTTCGTCAGGCTGCGGACACAGCTGCTCTTATCGCGAAATCCGGGGGCAAGGTGGTGAAGGTAAGCCTTATGGAGGAGAAGATACCCTCCCGCTATCAGATTATGTTTCCCCCTGCCGAGGCGGGAGTGGATGAGCGGTTATCTTTCCTCTCTCAGGCAGATGAGGTTGCCTCCGCTTACGATCCGAGGATAAAGCGGGTCATCGTCTATTACGAGGATGAGCTCAGATTCATCGAGATAGCTACCAGTGAGGGTGCCCTTATCCGCGATACCCAGCCGATGCTTCGGTTCATCGTGAGGACGATTGCCGAAGATAAGGGAGAGCGTCGGATGGGGTTTGCCGGCAAGGGGGGGAGATATGGCCTGGAGCTCCTCAAGGTTCATACCCCGAAGGAGATCGCCCGAGAGGCAGCGGAGCTGGCGGTGAAGATGCTCGATGCCAAGGAGGCTCCCGCTGGAGAGCAGATGGTTGTGCTTGCCAACGGCGAACCCGCGGTCCTCATCCACGAGGCGGTTGGCCATGGGCTTGAGGCTGATTTCAACCGGAAGAAGACCTCTGCCTTCGCCGATAGGATTGGGGATAAGGTCGCCACTGAGCTGGTTACGGTCAAGGACTCCGGTGCCTTCGAGAACCTTCGGGGCTCGATAAACACGGACGATGAAGGGACGATACCCGGGGACACGATGCTGATCGAAAAAGGGGTTCTCAAGGGATATATGTACGATAAACTATCCGCGAGGCTGATGCGGGCAAAGACAACAGGTAATGGAAGGCGTCAGGGTTATTCCTTCTTCCCCATTCCCCGGATGACCAATACCTATATGGCTCCTGGTAAACATTCTCCGGAGGAGATAATTTCCTCGGTGAAGAAGGGGATCTATGCCAAGAGTTTCGCTGGTGGTCAGGTGGACATTACCAATGGTAAATTTGTGTTTATGGCGGTCGAATCCTATCTCATCGAGAATGGGAAGATAACCGCCCCTCTAAAGGATGTGACCTTGATCGGAGATGGTCCTACCGTTCTTACTCGGGTGGATATGGTGGGGAACGACTTCGCCTGGGATTCTGGGATAGGAACCTGTGGTAAGGGGGGGCAGGGAGTACCCGTAGGAATGGGTATGCCCACCATCAGGATCTCCCACCTCCTAATCGGAGGCACGAGGAAGGGAGCTTAGAGCGGAGTGAAGGAGGAGAAAAATGAGCGAACTTAAAGAATTGGCTCAAAAGGTAGTGAAGATGGCTCAAAGGTCTGGAGCCTCTGAGGCGGAGTGCTATGCCATAGAGCGGGAGGAGTTCGAGGTAGAGGTACGACTGGGCAAGGTGGAGAACCTGAAGCAGGCGAGGAGGAGGGCGCTTAGCCTCCGGGTGATCGTTGGTAAGAAGGTAGCCATCAATTATACCTCGGACCTTTCGGAAAAAGCCCTCGCCACCTTTGCCAGGGATGCGGTGGCGATGGCGAGATATATGGAGAGGGATGAGCTCGTCTCCCTCCCCGATCCGAGCCTCTATCCCAAGAGGATCCCTGATCTATCCTTATACGATCCCAATATAGCCGAGCTCCCTCCGGCAAAGAAGATAGAGCTGGCTAAGAGATGCGAGGAGGCGGCGCTCTCTTACGATAAGAGGATCGTGAACTCCGAGGGGGGAAGCTGTAGCACCAGCATCGGCACCGTTTATCTGGTCAACTCGGCTGGATTTTCCGGGAGTTATCGGGGAAGTGTCATAAGCATCTCTGCCGCTCCGGTCGCTGAGGAGAAGGGGAAGAAGCAGGTCGATTATTGGTTCTCGGCGGTGCGTGATCTCTCCCTTCTGGAGAAGCCCGAGGTGGTGGGGAGGACCGCTGGAGAGCGGGTGGTGAGGAAGCTCAATCCGAGGAAGGTAGCCACCAAGCATGTGCCGGTGATCTTCGATCCCCTTATGGCAGCGGATTTCCTCTCGGCGATATTCTCCGCTGTGTCCGGGAGTTCGGTTTATCAGCATGCCTCCTTCCTTGCCGATCAGCTGGGGAAGAAGGTTGCTGCTTCCTCGATCACCGTTATCGATGATCCCCTCATCCCCAAAGGGCTTGGCTCCATCCCCTTTGATGGAGAGGGGGTAGCCACCTATAAGAAGAAGGTTTTCGATAAGGGGGTACTTGAGACCTTCCTTCACAACACCTATACCGCGAAGAAGCTTAAAGCGAAGACTACGGGGAATGCCACCAGGGGGTTAACCTCGCCACCCGGAGTGGGATACACCAACTTCTATCTCGAAGCGGGAGATGCGGACCCTAAAGAGATGATAAAGAGTGTGAAGGAAGGGCTCTACCTCACCAGTATGTTCGGCTTCGGTGCTAACCCGGTAACCGGTGATTTCTCCCGCGGTGCCGCAGGTATCTGGATCGTGAATGGTGAGCTCGCCTATCCGGTGGAGGAGATAACCGTTGCCGGCAATATGAAGAATATGCTTAAAGAGGTAGAGGCGGTTGGCTCCGATCTCAAGTTGACAAGGGATATCGCCGCTCCCAGCTTAAAGTTCGCCAAGCTCACCGTAGCGGGTAGCGGTTGATTTGTCCCTTAGTTTAAGCTCGAGCGCCGGAGAAAGCGAGAGATTTTATGAAAAGAGTTCGGGTTCTTCTCAGGATCTTAGCGGTAGCTTTCTTTCTCTATCTCTTTTTCGTAAGCATTGAGCTTCTCGGTGCTTCCTTCAAGTTGGCGGGACGATCCTTTGCGGAACAGCTTATCGCTACCACCTCGGACCCTTTAATCGGGCTGATCATCGGCATCTTAGCGACCTCGCTGGTACAGAGTTCATCGGTGACCACCTCTACCGTGGTGGGCTTGGTAGCGGGGGGTGCCCTTTCCTTGAGGAGTGCTATCCCCATTGTAATGGGCGCCAATGTGGGAACCACCGTTACCAATACCCTTGTTTCCTTAGGACATTTGAGAAGGAGGGAGGAGTTCCGCCGCGCCTTTGCTGGTGCCACCGCTCACGATTTTTTCAACCTTTTGACCGCGGTGGTCCTTCTCCCTCTCGAGTATTACACCAGGTATTTGGAACGGCTTTCCTCAGCTACCTCTTCCTTGTTCTTAGGAGGAACAGGGTTTACCTTCACCAGTCCCCTGAAGGTCATCGTTTCTCCGGCTGTGGATTTTTTCATCCGGCTTGCATCCCGGAATCCTCTTCCTTTAGCCATTCTCGCCTTTCTCTTTCTCTTTATCGCCCTTCGTTATATCGTCATCTTTATGCGGAAGCTGGTGCTACTTGGGATTGAGGATTTTTTCCATCGTTACCTGTTCGGAAATGCCCTTTTCAGTATGATACTTGGGCTTATAATAACCGCCATTATCCAGAGCAGTTCCGTTGCCACTTCTTTGGTTATTCCGATGGTAGGGGCGGGTATTCTCACTGTGGAGGCGATATTCCCCTATACCTTGGGTGCCAATGTGGGGACCACCGTTACCGCCCTTCTCGCCTCTCTCGTTACCGGAAGCAGCACTGCGGTGAGCGTTGCCTTAGCCCATCTTTTCTTCAACATCTCGGGTATCCTTCTTTTCTTCCCCATCCCTAAGCTCCGAAGGATCCCCATCGCTTTGGCTAAGGGATTGGGCAGGAAAGTTGCCGTCTCCCGGAGATATGCTATAATTTATGTAATTGGCGTGTTTTATGTGACGCCTCTCATTTTGATCTTTTTAAGGAGGATGATCGGTGAATGAAACCCTATTTGGAGGAAAGAGGGGGGGACTTCTCGAAAAAGCCCTCATTCGGGCGCGGGAGATGCTGGAGGAGGAGATCGGGATGTTTCTCCTTGCCACCGATGCCATTTTGGGAAAGGAGGTGGCAGAGGAGGAGGTTGAGGAGAGGGACAAAGGGATAAACCTCGGGGAAAAAGAGATAAGGCGGATGATAATCTCCCATCTCGCCCTCAATCCGGAGCACGATCTTCCAACGAGCCTCGCCCTGATGAGTGTGGTGATCGATATTGAGCGGATCGGCGATTTTGCGAAGAGCATCGTTGAGTTGAGTGAGATATCCAAGGAGCGACTGCTCTCAGGGAGGTATGCTGAGTATTGCCTGAGGCTTCGGGATAGGCTGGTGGAACTCTTCCGACTCACCATCGATGCCCTGGTCGATGAGGATGTGGAGAAGGGCAGGGAGGTGATGACTCGCTCCCCGCTGGTGAAGGAGGAATCCGAGAGGATAATCCGGGAGGTGATGGAGGATAAGAAGGCGACCGCCAGCTTGGGAGCTACTTTGTCCCTTCTTTTCTGGTACTTCCGTCGAATAGCTGCCCATCTATCCAATGTCGCCTCAGCGGTGGTGAAGCCGGTTGATGAGATCGGCTTCGACGATGAGGGAGTAACCAGGTAGCGATGGGCAAACTCGGGGTGATCGATATCGGAACCAATTCCGTCCATTTGGTGGTAGGGGAGAAGAGAGGGGGAGAGGTTTTCATCGAGCTCGATACATTGGCACCGACCCGTCTCGGCGAAGGACTTACGAAGGGGAAGAAGCTTTCCCCTGAAGCGATTAAGAGGACAGCGGAGGCGGTTTCTCATTTTTTCTCCCTTGCCCGTTCCTATGGTGCCTCGCGGGTGATTGCGGTTGGTACCGCTGCCCTCCGCGAGGTGGAGAACGCCTTGGAGTTCATCGAGCGGGTTCGTGCCTCATCTCATCTCGATGTTTCGGTTATATCTGGAGAGGAGGAGGCATATTTCACCTACAAGGCGATTTCTTCCCTCTCCTTGATCGGTGATAAATATTTTCTCATCCTTGATTTAGGTGGAGGAAGCTCCGAGTTCATCTTTGGGGATAAGGGCAAGATCAAGGAGGTAGTATCTCTTCCCATAGGATGCGTCAAGCTCACCGAGCGGTTTCTCTCTCAGTTCCCCCTTTCTCCCGATGACCTTAGAGCAGCGAGGAAGGAGGCGATGGATATTCTTTCCCAGCTTCCTGAAGCGGAGAAGCCGGAGGTAGTGATTGGTGTTGGAGGAACAGCGACCTGCCTTGCCCACCTTGCCCTTGGGGGGCGGGAGTACGACCCGGATAAGGTGGAAGGGTATGTATTGGCTCGAGGGAAGGTAGGGGAGATGATAGAGCTTCTCTCCTCACTTCCTACTGAGGAGAGGGTTAGAAGATTCAACCTTCATCCTCTCCGGGCGGATATCATCCTTGGGGGGGCGGTTATCTTATCCGCAGTGATGGAGCTTTTCGGGAAGGAGGAGATAGTGGTTTCCAGCCGGGGATTGCGTCATGGTGTCCTCATCGCTGAGTTTGAGCGGGAGGGGATTGATGACCGCTGATGCCAGAGCATTGCTCATCATAATCGATGGTTTAGGGGATCGCCCCATAGCCGAATTGGGTGGGCTTACCCCGCTCGAGGCAGCTCACACTCCCAATTTGGACCGGTTGGCAGCTTCCGGGATCACCGGGATAATGGACCCCCTTGCCCCCGGGGTAAGGGTGGGGACCGATGTGGGTCATTTAGGACTTTTTGGCTATAATCCGTTCGCCGTATATTGGGGACGGGGACCGATCGAGGCGATTGGGGTGGACCTTGCCCTTAAAGAGGGGGATGTTGCTCTTCGAGCCAATTTCGCCACTGTTGATGATGCTCTAAGGGTACTTGATCGTCGGGCAGGAAGGATAAGGGAGGGGACGAAAGAATTGGCTTTCTCTCTAAATGGGATGAAGCTTTCTGACGGAACCGAGGTGATCTTTCGGGAAGCTACCGAGCATCGGGCGGTTCTCGTTCTCAGGGGGAGGGGGCTCTCCGCTGAGATAACCGATTCCGATCCCGGGCCTAATAAGGAGGGGGAGGTGATCCACCGGGTGAAGTCGAGAATACCGGGCTTTGCTCCGGCTGAGAGAACCGCCTCTCTGGTCAATGAGTTTATCGACCGAGCTCATAAGATCCTTTCCGACCACCCGGTAAACAGACTGCGGAGGGAGAAGGGGCTTCCTCCGGCGAACATCATCATCACCCGAGGGGCAGGAATGAGGATCAAGCCTCGCGGGATAGCGGAGAGGTTCAATATCAGAGGTGCCTGCATCGCCGGGGAGACGGTGGTACTCGGTATCGCCAAGATGGCTGGTTTTGAGACCTTTACCTCGGATCGCTTCACCGCCAATATCGATACCGACCTTATGGGGAAGGCGGAACTCGCCCTTGAGAAGTTGAAGGACCATAATCTGGTGGTTGTTCATATAAAAGGGGTTGATATCTTAGGGCATGATGATTATCCTTTTTCCAAGCTTGAGTTCATAGAATCAATAGATAGGATGGTAGGTTTCATAATGAAGGAGGTCTCCCGATCTCATAATTTCTATGTTGGGGTTACCTCGGACCATTCCACCCCCTGTCGCTTACGGGAGCATACCGCTGATCCGGTGCCTGTTTTGATATATGGAGAGGATGTGTTGACTGATGGGGTCAAGGAATACGGGGAGCGCGCCTGCGCCCGGGGAGGACTTTCCCGGATAAATGCCAATGAGTTCCTCCTCATCCTGCTTGATCTTCTTGGGGTGACCTATCGGTTTGGGAGGTAGCCTTTATGCTTAGTGCGGGCGAGATTATGAGCCGAGAGTTCATTACCGTACCCCCCTATCTTGGGATCGACGAACTCCTCCGCATCTTCTCGGAGCAGGCGTTGGGATGGGTGCCGGTGGTAAATGGAAAAGGGGAGTTGGTGGGGGTGGTCTCCCGACGCGATATCCTCTATCTATCGCTTCCGCAAACGATGGGGCTTTCCGATTACGGCGATATCTACGACCTCTATACCTCGCGCCCCTTTCGCTCTCGAGATAAACTCAAGGAGCTCTCCCGGGTTAGTCGAGTGGAGGAGGTGATGACCACCGATGTAGTGGTGATTACCGAGGAGACCCCGGTGGTGGAGATCTGTCGCCTTATGGTGGAGCACAACATCCATTATCTCCCGGTGGTTAAGGGGAGGTTGGTGGTAGGGGTGGTGAGCCAGGAGGAGATCGTAAGGGCGATAGTCAATTATGGGATAACCTTTTGACGAGGTAGCCTATGAGGAGGGATAAGATAATCTATGTAATAAAGGATGGTGAAAGGATGCCCTTCCTCCGGGGGATTATGGTCCAATCCCTTATGGATCTTGGGCTCTCCTTCGACGATGCCTATAAGGTGGCGACTTTGGTGAGGAACGAGCTGGAGAGGAAGGGGAAGATAAAGGCGAACGAGCTGAAGAAGAGGGTGGCGAGCATCTTGAAGGAGAGATTCGGGAAAAGCCTTGCCGAGAGATACCTCCGGGGCAAGGAGGTCCCAACGCCCATCCTCGTTGAGGGGGTGGACCTTTCCATCCCCTTCTCCAAGGGGATACTTTCCCAGTCGATCCTCGCTTCGGGGCTCGATTA
>Ga0190338_1000049_pt1 | contig 24067 bp, 25 predicted proteins | sample 4872041112_MG_FD_163434 | JGI IMG/M metagenome (GOLD analysis project Ga0190338, IMG submission 163434) | Hydrothermal vent sediment bacterial communities from Southern Trench, Guaymas Basin, Mexico - 4872-04-11-12_MG | ecosystem: Environmental > Aquatic > Marine > Hydrothermal vents > Sediment ... | reverse complement strand
CTTTAGAGAAGTATTTTTCAATTTCATTGCGTGTGCGGCGAACCATAAGATATTTTAAGACCTTCTCCCTTATTTCTTTTGCATTTTCTTTTACTGTCTTGAGATACTCATCATAATTTTTCTGTTTATCAATCTTCTTCAATTTTTTATCGAGACTATTGAAAAATCTTTCCAAATTTGGAAGGTTGGGAATTGTGCTCTTTCTTGGGTTCTGAAAAAGTTTTATTTGATTCAAAATATCTTTGGGAGAGTTATTGTAAGGAGTGGCAGTAACAAGAATAACTCGTTTGCCTCGGCAGATTTGTGCAAGTTTCTCATATCCAATTGTTGTCTCTGTTCTGAAACGGTGTGCCTCATCTATAATGATGTTTCTATATTTTTCTACTCCTCGATTTAATACTGTATCCAGTTTACCAACGGATTCAAAGTCAGCAGGGATATGGAAATCAAAAAATACATTTAACCAGGAACCAGGGTTATTTCTATTCAGTAAGGAAGGTGGAGCAATAACAAGAGTTCTGCCATCAAGTTGTCCTGCGAGCATAGCAGCAATATAGGTTTTTCCTAATCCTACAACATCTGAGATGAAAACTCCGCCATACTCTTCTAATATCTTTTTGGCATTCAAAACTGCCTGTTCCTGATATTCAAATCTCTTAAAATCTTGTGGTAAATACTTTATAAAAATCTCATCAGTGAGACTTAGTTCATCTTTAAAATATTCATATAAAAACTTTAAATATAATTCATAAGGGGTTATATTTCGATTAAGCCAAGTCTTTGTTTGGATTGTTTCAATATATCTATCTTTTACATCTATTGCATCTTTCCAGAGGTCATTAAACTTTTGTAAAGCAAACTCATAGTCAGCTCTGGTCTTTAATTCTACATTAAACTCAAGATTATCTATGAGCCCGGCTTGTGTAAAGTTACTTGAGCCAGTGATAACTCGACCTACATCCCTATCTCCTTCTTTAAAAGTCATAATGTAAAGCTTTGCATGTATATTTTCAGTGGGATAAGCTCTAATTTCCAACTTGCCATTTTTAAGCCATTCAGTAAATTTAGAAACACCTTCTTCAACGGCTGCATTATCTTCGGACTGTTCCATCTCGGAAGTTATGGAATTTTCAAACTCTTGTTTTACCTCTGCATGTGAAAATTGAAGGGTAGGTTGAGTTTCGATTTTTGATTCTTGGATTAATTTTATCACCTCTTTGTTTGTGCTGATTCCTATTAAAATTCTGATTTTTTCAGTTGATTCAAGTGATTTATATAAGGCATGGAATCCACTTGTATAAAAATATCCGACTAATACATCGAAGAAACGAGCATCTTTTATAAGCACTTTGAACCTATCAAGAAGGCTTTTGTTTTCTTCATTTGTTATAAAAGTTAAATCTGAGGTTATATTATTATCCATTTTCTTCATTCCCCAATTTGGTTGATCTATTTCGTGTCCATTCATCAATTTCTCTCTTCCAGAATCTCCAGGTGCCAGCAACTTTAAAACACGGAATCTTTCCCGCTTGAGCTAATTTATAAATAGTTCTCTCATTCACCTGTAGATATTCAGCAACCTGTTTTACTGTAAGAGCCTTCTCTTTCATAGGACTTCTCCTTTAAAACTGGGTAAAACAACACAATTAATTACATTGTAATCAAGAATATTCAAAAACTCAATAAAAGAAGGAAAATTCCAGAAAAAGTAGCCTTCTATACAAGAGACTACTTCAAGAGTGTCGGCGGGTAGAGTTATCTATTTCCAGAGTGCGCGGTGGCGATTGGGGAAGGAACTCTTCCCTTATTTTACTTATGTTTCTGCTTTTTTAAAAGGGATGTTCTTTTTAAGATGGGGGGTAGGGGTAATTATTTTTGGTTAAGGTAGAACTCGGGTTCCTGCGGCTCAAAGGGTCTTATCCGCTCTACCTTCTTTCCTGCCCTCACCACATATTTCCCTAACGGGGCGACCACCACCGAATTTGGCGGAACATCGTGGGTTACGATGGCACCGGCGCCGATCTTCGAGTTATCCCCCACCTTCACCGGACCGAGCACGGTACAGCCAACCCCAAGGATAACATTGTTCCCGATGGTGGGATGCCTCTTCGCCCCCTTCTCGTCGCGCCACCAGCCGTGCCCCCCGAGGGTGACCCCGTGGTACATCATAACATCGTCCCCGATCTCCGCTGTCTCGCCGATCACCACCCCCATACCGTGATCGATGAAGAACCTCTTCCCGATCTTCGCTCCGGGGTGGATCTCGATCCCGGTGAAAAACCGACTGATCTGGGAGATAAGCCGGGGGAGTAGCGGTATCCTCAGCCTCCAGAAGAAGTGGGCGATCCGGTGGAGGATTATCGCGTGAACACCAGGATAGAGCAGGACCTCGAGATAGCCGAGCTTACCCTTTAGAGCGGGGTCTTTCCTGTAAGCGGTCTTTATTACCTCAAACATCTCTTCCTCCTTGCCTTATTCCTCGAATAACTCGGTAGATAGATAGCGCTCACCGGTATCGGGGAGGATGACTACTATCCTTTTACCCCTTTTGCTTCTCGCTATGGTTAAAGCAGCATACATACTGGCACCGGAGGAGATGCCAGCGAGGATCCCCTCCTCCTTAGCCAGTTTCCGGGCAGTCTTGATCGCATCTTCATCGCTTACCCTTATTATCTCGTCCACCACCTCAGGATCATAGACCCTGGGGATGAAACCTGCCCCTATCCCTTGGATCTTATGTGGTCCCGGGCTTCCTCCGGAGAGGACCGGGGATCCTTCCGGCTCAACCGCAACTATCTTGATCTGGGGGTACTTCCTTCTCAAGGCTCTTCCCGCGCCGGTTATCGTTCCCCCTGTTCCCACCCCGGAGACGAAGTAATCGAGCCTTTCTCCTCCCATCGCTTCGATGATCTCCGGTCCTGTTGTCTCCTCGTGGATTTTTGGGTTTGCCTGGCTTTCGAACTGAGAGGGCATAAAGTAGCCCTTCGTCCGCACCAGCTCCTCTGCTTTTTCCACTGCTCCCTTCATCCCGAGCTTCCCTGGAGTAAGGATTATCTCCGCCCCAAGGAAGCGAAGGAGCTTCCTCCTCTCGACGCTCATCGTCTCGGGCATAGTGAAGACCGCCTTATACCCCTTGTAGGCAGCGACCATCGCGATGCCGATGCCGGTATTCCCCGAGGTGGGTTCGATGATGGTATCCCCCTTCCTGAGTATCCCTTTCTTTTCCGCGTCCTCGATCATAGCGAGGGCGATCCTATCCTTTACGCTTCCTCCCGGGTTCCTCGCTTCGATCTTGGCGTATATCTCACTTCCTCCGGTATCGATCTTTCCTATCTTAACCAGAGGTGTGTTTCCTATCGTTTGCAAAATATTGTTATATTTCATTATAATCATCTCCCTTCTGGTCAATATAATTGACCACCTTGCTAATTCTACCACTTTTCTGTCGAGTAAAAAGATATTTTTGTCATTTTCTTTGGCATCGTTCCCGGCAGGATGAAGAGGGGTTAGCCGGGTTCGGACAACAAAAAGATGTGATAGGATTCCCTGTTTGTGATATGATAAATCTTTCGTAAGGGGGGTTTTTTCTTGAGTGGAGTTTGGTTATGGAGCCCGGGTATAGGCTTGTTGAGATTAAGGATGGCGAGGAGTGGAAACTCAAGATAGGGGATTATGAGCTCGCCCATCTTCTCGGGGATACCGCGGTGGTCACCATAAGGTCGGAGATCGATCTTTCCCGCTCGGAGCGGGTTGCCATCTACGGCAAGATGATGACCGAGAACCTCGGGGTCTCCTATGTGGTGGCGAATGTGCTTGCTAACTCGAGGATAAGGTACCTCTTCGTCTGCGGTCTCGAGACCAAGGGGCATTGTTCCGGGGATTCGCTCGTCTCCCTTTACCGTAATGGCGTTATCGTCGATGGGGAGAGGATCAAGGTGAAGGGAACCCGGGCAGCGGACCCCACCATACCGCTGGAGGCGGATGAGATCGAGGAGGTGATAGATCGTCTGCGGAGGCAGGTGGAGCTCATCGAGATGATCGGGGAGACCGATCCCGAGGTCATCCTCAGGGAGATAGAGAAAAGACCAAAGAAGGAGCCCATCCCTGAGGGACCGTTTTATGTAACCTTCAAGAAGCTCGGTAGCGTGGATGTTCCGGGAGGAGAGGTCGTTATCGACCCCTTCCTTTCCATCACCGATGAACTATGGGTAAGGGAGGTAAAATAGTGTACTTCAACCGGGATGAGATGAAGGTATTCGAGATCGGCGGGGTTCACTTCGGGGGTCAACCCGGCGAGTATCCTACGGTTCTCATAGGTGGCATAAGGTCCAGGGACGAGCTCGATCGGGAAATGGCGGAAAGGATAAGGAAGCTCGCGGACTACCGGAAGGAGTTCGCCATCCCCTGCCTGGTGGACCTCTTCGTGAGAAATGAGGAGGATGCGGAGGAGAGGATAAGCTTCGTGGCGGACAATACCGATCTTCCCTTTTTCGTCGATATGCCCACCGGGAGTCTGGGGCTTAAGAAGAAGGTTTTTGAATTCCTTAAGAGGAAGGGTTTTTCCTCCCGGGTAATATACAATTCGGTGAACATCGCCTCCTCGGATGAGGAGCTTAAGATGATGCAGGAAAACGGGATAAAAAACGCCCTTCTTCTCACCTTCAATTCCGCCAACCCCACCGTTAACGGCGCTCTTGAGGTAGCAAGCGGTGGGGGGGATGAACCTGGGTTGATCGAACGGCTTGAGGAGCACGGGGTTAGCAACATCCTCCTCGATCCTGGGGTTGCCCCGATGGTTATGGAGGGGGATCTGTTCCTCACCACCATCGTGGTCCTGAAGCAGAAAACGGGCTATCCTGTAGGATGTGCTCCCTGCAACCTGCCCGAGAGCTGGACCTACCTCAAGGAGATAAAGAAGGAGGATGGGGAGAGGTGGCGAGGCATCTATCGCAGTTGTACCGATATCCTCGATGCCATCGCCATCGACCACGGAGCGGACTTCATATTCTACGGCAGACTTAGCTATCTCGATGAGGCGAAGGTGATCTCCACCGCTATGTTCGATAAGATCACCCTGAAGGAGAATGGAAGGTTCGGGCTTGAGCCGGGATGCGAGGATCATCCGGGGGTGAAGCTGCCATGATGGAGACCACCTTACAGGGAAGCTACCCCTTGAAACCGAGCAAGGAGGAGTCGGTCTCCGCCTATTACCGGGCGGTTGAGACCGGTGAGTTCATCGATCCCTTCTTGAGGCTCGCCGAGATGTATATAGAAGATCAATTGCGGGCGGGCATAGATATCATCTCAGATGGGTCCCAGTTGAGAAGCGATATGGTGCGGATCTTCACCAGCAAGATCGCCGGGATAAGGGATCGGGGGAAGCCGGTTGCCGAGCGGAAGCTGGTAAGGCGGGGTCCCATAATGGTGGAGGATGTGAAGTATGCGAGGAAGCTGATTCCCCCTTATGCCAGTTTGAAGGCGATCATCACCGGACCCTATACCTTGGCGATGAATTGTGAGTTCGTCCACACCGCCTATTCCGATTACCGGGAGCTCGCCTTCGATTTCGCCCGAATCCTCAATGAGGAGCTTCGCGAGGTTATCCTGGCTGTTCCCGATATCGTCTATGTTCAGGTGGATGAGCCGGTATTTTCCGTTGATTTCCCCGATTTTGCTCGGGAGCTGGTCGACCTCCTCCGGGATGGCATCGATAAAGAGTTCGCTCTCCATGTCTGCGGTGATGTCGCCCCGATATTCGACCGGTTGGTGGAGCTCGGTTTTGATATCCTCGATCATGAGTTCACCGAGCGCCCGGAGCTCCTCGATGTGGTGGCGGATTCGGGGTTCAGCGGTAAGATAGGGTACGGTTGCGTGGACAATAAGAGCAACCGGGTGGAATCGGTCGCCGAGATCGAGGAGAGGATAGGGTACGCCATAGAGAAGCTGGGCAAGGAACGGTTGATCATCAAGCCCGATTGCGGATTTAGATATCTTAAGAGAGAATCCGCATTTAAGAAGATGGAGAATATGGTAAAGGCGAGGAACAACCTCCTCGATGTCCCAACCATAGCTGCTAAAAGGACTTATCTCAAGAGGAAGGACTTCGATCCCGCGGGCTACTTCTACATCACCGTGGACGAGGATAAGGGGGAGATCGTGGTCAGGCACTACAATTACCATCACATACTCGACCGGGTGATCACCGGGAGATCGGCGCTCGATATCGCGAACTCGATAATAAACCAGGGATTGGTGAGTGAGACGAGGAATGGCTTGAGACACATCGCCTATATCACCGAAGAACTGATCAAGGCAGAACGCTCCCTCAAGGAGGGGAAAAGATACATCCAGGATGAGGGGATAGAATAAGGATGAAGGTGTCGGAATTCTTGAAAAAGGGAAGGTTCATCACCATCGTCGAGTTCCTCCCTCCGATCGACTCCTCGCTCGAGAGATTGAAGGAGGATATTCGCTTAATCCAGGATCGTACCGACTTCATCAGCCTCACCTCGAAGCCGGGCTCGGCAAACTCGATAATGACCGCTGCCAACCTCCTAAGCGATCCCTCGGTGAGGACGAACTTCATCCCCCATCTCACCCTCAGGGGGGTGGGCAGGAGCGAGGAGATGGCGTATAGCCTCTGCACCACTGCGGCGATGTTCGGGATCGACAATCTCCTCGTGATGCGAGGAGATGGGTTTGAGCCGGAAAAATGCGATTACCGCTATGCCTCGCAGTTGGTGGCGAGGATAAAAGAGATGAACCAGGGGATAAATATCTTCCGCAAGGCGAGGATCAAACCGACCGACTTCTGCATCGGGGTGGTGGCGAACCAGTACCGGGAGGATATAAAGGAGGAGCTCAAAGCGCTTAAGGCGAAGTTCGCCTCCGGTGCAGAGTATGTTATCCTCCAGATGTGCTTCGATATCGCAAGTTATCGCTCCTTCTGCCAGCAGGCGTTCGATTATTTGGGAAGAGAGGTTCCCATCCTTCCCAGCATACCCATACCGGATAGAAGCACGATCAGATTTATCGAGAAAAAATTGGGCCGGGTGGATCCGATCAGGATGCCCGATCAGGTGAAAAGGAGGATAGAGAAAGCGGAAGATGACAGGGAGGAGGGGATAAGAATAGCCAAGGAGCTCCTTTCAGGGTTCAAGGAGGATAAAAATGTCCCCGGGGTAGATGTTATCTCCCGCGGGGACCTCAATCTCGCTTTAAGCGTTCTTCAGGAATAAGCTCCTTTTTTTCTCCTATTTTCTCAGGTATTCCGTTCTCTTCTCGATCTCGTAAGCGATCTTATCCAGGGCTTCGTTTACGATCCTTTCTGCCACATCAGCCATCCATTTCCCCTTTGGTCCTGGACGGTAGAGCACCCCTTTGGGGAAGGTGACATCTCCGCTCTTCGTTCCCTCCCAGATGGTCTTATTCCTCAGGGTATCGACGATCCTCACCTTAATCTTTACCCTGAGCGTGGCGATGTTCTTCTCTACCACCCTTCTCCGGGGCGGAGGGAAGCGTCTCTTATAGGGTGGTGGCGGTGGTGGTGCCGGGACATAGCGGTAATACTTGATGACCTTGATACTCTCGATCCTCCCCGTTATCACCAATCTTGCACCCAACTCCTCCCCTATCTCCACCGCAATATCCTTCTTCAGGTAGATGTTTTGGGGAAGGCTTCTTGCCCCAAGGGCGCGGCGGATCTCCCGCCGGGGAAGGAAACTGTAGTGGCCGGTTCTTCGAAGCCGGTTGATCAGCATATCCGCTGTGTGGGTGCCGTATCTTTCCCCCCACCAATCTGTCTTGTTGGCAAATTCGACCACTACGGTTCGAGTAGGGGGTGAGGCAAGAGCAGGGAGGAAAGAGCAAAGAAGAAGAAGGAGAAAAATAGGAAGAAAAGCTCTTTTAATCATCTTCTCTCCTTAGGTTACGAGGCTTTTCGAAGATAGTTCGTCTTCTTTTCTATCTCCTTTATGATCTTATCCAGCACCTCGTTCAGCAGGCGAGCGATGTCCTTCTTGTTTACCTCTTCTTCTGCTTTCATCCTCAGGGTGGTAAATCCGTGTACCGCAGTCTCTCCACTCTTCTTTCCCTCCCAGATGACCCTATTCTTCTCCACATCGACCACCTTGACCTTTATCTTGCATTTAAGGAGGATTTTTCTTCGTTCCAGATCAGTTGGGGGATTAGGGGGCATTCCACCACCACCCTGGGGGCTGATTAGGCGGACATTGGCGGATCTTTCCTCCAACTTCATCTTCTCGATCTTTCCAGTCATCACCAGCCTTGCCCCGAGCTTCTTCCCGAGGGCTACCGCCTCCCCCCTCCTGAGGTAGATGTTTCCGGCGATTCCGCTCTCCTTTAGGGCATTTGTGACATCTTCTTTGGGGAGTAGCTCGTAGTGTCCGGTTTTGTTCAGCTTGTAGATAAAGAGCTCGGTGACATCGCTTTCGAAACCCTTCGTCCTCCATTTGGTCTTGTTTTGGAACTCGACTACCGCGGTTTTGGGGTTCTCCAGTGCAAAGGCAATACCAGATAGAATAAGGAGAAAGAGAGATAAGCAGGTAAGAAAGTTCAGTCTTTTCATCGACCTTTCTCCCATTAGAACTTCTATTTTAGTAAATAGCATCTTTTGTAAAACTATAGCACAACCCAAAACGGGGAAGCAATTAATTTTTATGTTTTCGGTGGAATGCTGGGCTTTCCTTTATGGGTTTACAACGCCGAAAGCTTGACTTTTTGGAAGAAGGGTTGAAGGAGGCGTTCGAAGGGACGATACCCCTAAAGTGTTCGGCGATGGCTTTGGCTAAAGCGAAAGGGCTTTTCGCCCATTCCCTTACGGCTGAAATAAGACGGCGTTTCAAAGGATTTCCTAAAAACTGGTGGTTGAAACTGGACTTTTCAAGATCGGGTGCTTGATTTAGATAATCTTATTGGGTAAACTATAGCTTTAAAAAGGCAGTTTTATCAAAGGTAAGGCTCAGAGGATATATCCAATGGGCGATGGACAGAAGGTAGAGGAGTTCACGAGAAGTTCGATGGGGAAGATCTCCGGGGTTCGATGGAATAAGAGGAGGGCTGGTCTTCCCTGGTGGGTGGAGGAGATCGATAGCCCCCGTCTCGCCATAGACGATAAGGTGTATAAGAGGTACGACCAGAGCAGGAATGTGCTCGAGGCGTTTGAGCGATACATCGGGGAGAAGAAGTATAAAGACCTTCTGCGAGTGCAGAGGGAGGTGATTGCCGAGCACTGCCGGAGGGAGCTAATAGGTTACCGTCTCGAAGATAGGGCGCTCGAAGATGCAAGCTGGCTCCTTGAGAGGACCGGTGATCTCAACAAGGGTTTTCGCTCCTGGAAGCGGATGTTCGTAGAAACGCCCAAGGAGCGCGGGGTTAGGCGATACGAGGGGAGCCCCGAGGAGGCAGCGCGACTGGTCAAAGCTGCTGCTCGCTACTTCGGCGCTGCCACCGTTGGAATAACCCTTCTTGACCGACGGCACATCCACGCCCGAGAGCGGGGAATGGACATCGTTTTCGAGGATGTGGATGAGCCGTACGAGGAGCCGGGAAGAAAGATCGTCATCCCGGAAAAATGTAAATACGCCATTGCCCTCGCCATTCAGATGCCCTACGCCAATATCAAGCGTTGTCCCTCGGTAATAGGGGATGTGGGAACCTCCCTTGCTTACAGCCGATGTGAGTTTCTGGTAGGCGCCCTGGCGGAGTTCATCCGAGGATTGGGCTATGTTGCCATTCCCAGCGTGAATGATCTTGGATCAAGCGTTGCCATTGCGGTCGATGCGGGATTGGGTGAGCTTGGAAGAAACAACCTCCTTATCACCCCGGAATACGGTCCGATGGTCCGGTTAGCCAAGGTGATCACCGATCTCCCAATGGCTTGCGATAAACCGATAAGCTTTGGCGTCCTCGAGTTCTGCAAGGAGTGCAAGCTATGTGCCGAAGCCTGCCCGCCAAAGGCGATCTCGATGAAGGATGAGCCCGACTTCGAGGTGGTAGGGGAGTGGAACAACCCAGGGCATCAGGCTTGGTTCGAAAATGGGGTTAGCTGTTATGCCTACTGGCATATGTCGGGCTCTTATTGTAGTCTTTGTCTTTCTGTCTGCCCCTGGACGAAGAAGGATACCTTTTTCCATTCGGTGGTTAAAGCGACCATCGCCAAGACGACCCTTTTCAACAAATTCTTCATCCTTATGGACAAGCTCTTCTACGGGAAGAGAAGGGATCCTGCCAAGTGGTGGCGGATGAACCTTCCCGAATATGGAATAGATAGCCCAAAGCGGAAGTTTTGAGACAGCTTTCCTTAATTATTTTCCCTTTAATTCAAAAAAGGTAGTGTGCTATAACTTCAGAGATAAGGTGTAAGCTCTTTCATCTTAAGGGAAGGGAGGCGTTTTATGAGTAATAAGATCAGGAGAAGGGACTTCCTCAAGTACAGCCTGGCAGGAGGGGGTGCTGCTATCGCTGGAAGGTTTTCCTCTCCTCTCGATCTTGCCCGGGGGGGAGATGAGAAAGAGGGGTTTGAGCATCCCTGGTGGGTGAAGGAGCTCGATAAACCGGTTCTGCCGATCGACGATACGGTCTATAAGAGGTTCGATCCGGAGAAGAATGTCTTCGGCTCCTTTGTGAAGTATGTGGGGATCGAGCGGGCGATGAAGCTGAGGAAGATAAATAGGGAGCGGACCGCCAAGTACTTTCAGGAGAAACGGCCCGGTTATCGCCTCGAGGACAGGGCGCTTGCCGATGCTGCCTGGGTGCTCTCCAATACCGGTGGCTTAAACAGGGGGCTTCGTTCCTGGACCCGTCTCTTTGCGAGGAGGCCCGAGGAGCGGGGGGTGGAGAAGTATCAAGGATCTCCTGAGGAGGCAGCCCAGTTGGTGAAGGCAGCTGCTCGCTTCTTTGGCGCTGCTACCGTAGGGATAACCAAGCTCGATCGGAGACACATCTACGCGAGAGAGCGGGGCAAGGAGATCGTTTTCAAGAAGGTCGATGAGCCATACGAGGATGATAAGAAGATCGTCATTCCCGATAAGTGCAAGTACGCCATCGCCCTTAGCGTCCAGATGTCGCTCGATAACCTGCACTGCTATCCCACTGCCATAAGCAGTGCTGCATCTTCCTTGGGCTACAGTCGATGCGAATTCTTAGTGGGTGCTTTAGCGGAGTTTATCCGGGGGCTCGGTTATGTCGCCATCCCCAGTGTGAACGATCTCGGATCGAGCGTTGCCATCGCGGTCGATGCAGGATTGGGCGAGCTCGGAAGGACCAACCGTCTCATCACCCCGGAGTATGGTCCTGCGGTTCGCTTAGCTAAGGTGATCACCGATCTTCCGATGGCTTGCGATAAGCCGATAAGCTTCGGTTTACTTGAGTTCTGCAAGGTGTGCAAGAGATGCGCCGAAGCCTGTCCCTCGAAGGCTCTTTCATTTAAGGACGAGCCCGATTTCGAGGTTCAGGGTGAATGGAATAACCCAGGGCATCAGGCTTGGTTCGAGAATGCCCCCGAGTGCTTAGCCTATTGGCAGGAGAGCACCTCCGGTTGCAGCATCTGTCTCGTTGTCTGCCCCTGGGCGAAGAAGGATAAGACGATGATCCACTCCATAGTCAAGGCGAGCAGTGCCAAGTTCTCCTCCCTCGATCGCTTCTACACCTTTATGGACCGAGCCTTCGGCTATGGAGAGAAGAGAGACCCGGCAAAATGGTGGTATCTTGATCTTCCCGAATATGGGATAGACACCACTATGGGCAAGGAGTAAACGATGAAAAAGGAAGATTCCTACCTAACCATCCGCATTCGTAAAAGACCTTGGTATGCCTGGCTTTTCTGGATCGGTTGGCTCCTTTTCGTCCTCTTCTGGCTCGAGGTTGCGGTCGGTTCGTTTAAGGAATATGAGTATCGTGCTTTCTACATCTCGCTCGCCGTTTTCCTCATTACCCTTATCGGCGGTATCCTTGTCTGGCTATGGGGGATCATCAAACGGGGGAGGATGTCCCTCTCCTGATAGGAATATCGTTACCTTGAGAAGAAAGGAGTAAGCCGATGAGACGATGGGGTAAAAGGTGTATTGGGATAATTTTGGTTCTTTTTCTTTTCAGCCCATCCAGCCCCGCCAAGGAGAAGGGGAAATATCGGGCGGAGATAAGGGCGTTCGAGGAATTTGTCGCCAAAGAGATGAGGGCGGACAGGATTCCCGGTATCTCCATCGCCTTTCAGAAGGGCGATTTCCTCTACGCCAAGGGCTTCGGCTATTCCGATCTCGAAAACGGGGTGAGGGCAAAGCCGGAATCCGCTTATCGCTTGGCTTCGATTACCAAGCCGATGACCGCGGTGGGTATCCTCAAGCTGGTAGAGGAGGGGAAGATAGATCTCGATGCCCCGGTTCAGGAGTATGTCCCCTACTTCCCGGAGAAGAAATGGAAGATAACGGTGAGGGAGCTCCTTGGCCATCTCGGTGGGATCAGCCATTACCGAAACAGGTGGGAACTTCACATCAAGGAGCACAAGGATACCAGAGAGGCGATCGGGATCTTCGCCAATTTCCCCCTGGTGGCAGAGCCGGGGACCGAGTTTCACTATTCGAGCTACGGCTACAACCTCCTCGGTGCGGTGATCGAGGGGGCATCAGGGAGGCATTATGGGGATTATATGCGGAGGAATGTCTGGGCTCCGCTCGGGATGAACGACACGAGGATGGACGATCCGAACGAGATAATCAAAAACCGGGTCCGGGGATATCGCCTTATAGAGGGGAAGCTCAAAAACTCCGAGTTCATCGATATAAGCAGTCGTTTTGCCGGTGGTGGTACCCGGTCCACGGTGCTCGATCTTTTGAAATTCGCCCGGGGCATCACCTCGGGAAAGGTGATCTCGAGGAAGACCTTCGACCTTATGTCCACCTCGATGGCTACCAAAAAGGGGCTTCTTACCGATTATGGAATGGGGCTCAGGGTAAGACCGGTGAACGGCCATTTCGTCGTCTCCCATTCCGGGAGTCAGGCGGAGACAAGGACCCTGCTCGTGATCTTCCCCAAAGAGGATTTCGCCATCGCCATTGGTTGCAACCTCGAGGGGACGAACCTGAACCCTTATGCCCATCGCCTGTTCCAGCTATTGTTCGATGAGCAGTGGAACATCCCCGCTTATACCGGGGATAAGTTCGATAGTGCCATCTACCGGGGGCTGTTTGATACCTTCAACTACGGGGCGAGCTACTTCGATAAGTACGGAAAACCGCTCACCGAAGACGAGCAGGAGCTTGCCAAAGCCTTTTCCTATCTCAATCGATTTCTGAATAAAAAGGCTCTCCTCTCCTCCTACAAGGAGACGCTGAAGAAGATAGGGGAAGGAAGGCACCCAGTAGCGGGCGAGCCCTTGGTTAAGGTCGGCTCCTATATGGCGATGAGGCTTGCCAAGAGGTTCGGGGAAAAGGGGCTTGACCGTTATCATAAAATGGGAGCGCTTCCCTTCTTCGCCGACTATATCAGGATGTACAGAAACTCCCCGAATTACCCAGCGAAGCTCCGCTTCTCTCCTGAGCTTGAAAGGAGGATCATCTGTTGGGAGAAGGATTGGGGGAAAGCCTTCACCGATTACATCCGCCGGTTGATGATCACCCCATACTCCAATTTCGATGAGGTTGAAAAGCGGATGACCCAGGCGTTTTCCCACGCCTCCATCTATCCCAAGTTCGTCGATCAATTTGCGAGGGTGGTGAGGTATTTCTACTTAAACGGAGAAGAGAATAGGGCGCTTAAGGTAGCGGATATAGCGATTGCCCTTTACCCAAGGTCCGCCGCTCCCTATGTGATCAAGGGGAACGCCTATATCTCCCTTGGTGATAGTAAGAAGGCGAAGAGACTTTACGAGCGGGCGAGAGAGCTTGGGATCGAGGATAAGGATTATATCAGCCCGAAGAGGCTCATCCGCTATGCTGATGACTTCGCCTCGTTCGGCAGACTCGATCAGGCGATCGCCCTCATTCGAGTGGCGATAAAGCTTTACCCTGATGAGGCGGTGCTCTATCAGCAATTGGCTCGGAGCTACCTTGCTAAAGCGAAGAAGTTCTATGAGAAGGCGCTTAAGCTCGACCCGAACTTTGAGCCCGCCTGGGAGATGCTCAAGAAGATAAAGAAGATCGAAAACGAATAGAGGAGGATTTAACTCCACTATCTTTGAAGTGTAGGGCTTAAAAAGCGAGTTGAGAGCTATTTTGAGCTCGAAGGGGTGTTTCTGTGTCTTTCCCCGAACCTGATTTCCGCTTTTTTCGTCATCAAATATCGAAGCCTGACAGATTATGTCAGCAAGAAACTTTAAAATTATGATAAAATAAATATAGTTTAGTTAAAGCTTCGGATAGGGATAATAGAAGAATATAACCAATAAGCAAAAAGTAATTCCTAAGCGTATTTAGATAAGAGATGAGAAGGCTTAATTGTTAATTTTAAGCACAACGAAGAATTGCATGAGGTGATAATAAAGTGCGAGAGTTAAAGCCCGAAATGCACGATATAGGGAAACTTATAGATAAGTCTAGGATTGAGAAGCATAATTTTGAAGATTATCCAGGAAAGCTCAGAGATGTTCCAGACATTATAATGAATCGAGCATGGGAAGGAATTTTGCAGCATCATTGTTCTAAACAGTTTGATCAGTATCCAAAGAGTTTTCAGGCTTTTATCTTATCTTTAGCTGATGATATTGCAGCAGCTACTTCAAGACATGGAATGAAGAAAGATAAAAAAGAGGAGTTTTCAAAACCCATATCTGGAAAACCTAGGTACAATGTTCACAAACTATGGAACCCCTCACCGGAGGTATTTCATGAGTTATCTAAAGTAATTGGGGTGGATTCAGCCGATCCTAAATGGATATCTAAAATTGTGAGATTTGTAAATAAAAATCCAACAACTGAGGAGTTTTTTAAAATCTTTGAGGATTACCTCAAGAAAAGAGCCGAAGATGCACATCCTGGCTCGAATATTACATCTTTATGGACTCATAGTAAATTGACAGGGCTTATTTATAACTTTTTATATGGGTACTTTGAAAGCATTGGTGATAAGGAGTTTAAGGCTGTTACTAAAGATGAAGTTAGAAATTATATTGATAAAAAGAAAAGAGATACAAAAATAAAAGTTGCAAAGCTCAGATTGCGTTTTTCTCAAAGTCCTGCCAGAGTTAAAGATTTAAACATTTTTGATGCATTGGCGGAGGTCAGAAAGAAAATTCTTAAGGAGTATCCAAATAATGTGATTTTTTCAAGTTCTGATGAATTGTTATTACTTCTTCCTCTTAGTGAAAACTTTGAAAAAATAAAAGAAATTATATCAGAATATGGATTTTGGGCTGAAGTTGTAGTGAGAGTGCAGGATTTAAATCAGCCCCACCCTGATCCAGATAGACAATTGAGGTTAATCGAGAAAAAACGGAAAGTTTTACGGAAGAAGTTTAAAAAAGAGATAGAAAAAGTTCCCCGAGACAAAAGAAAGACGGCTGAGGAAAGTATTAGAAAAACAATAGATAAAAGTGCGGAAGCTCGAAAGATAGAGGAGTTAAAAAAGGAATATTTATCCGAATTGGATAAAGGAGACTATAAGAAAATCTCTATCTATCCAGATCTTCCTCTCTCTATTGGGCCACCTATCTGTGAACTCTGCCAGATGAAGAAAGCAACCAAAAAATGGGTAGATGAGGAAAGTGGAATAACTGAAGAGTTGTGTATCCATTGCTTTAATATAAGAGAGAGGGGTTCAAAGTTTCCTAAACTTGAAAAATGGGGGGAAGATGGAGCAGATAGAATCCTTTGGGTAAAAGTAGATCTAAATTTGAATCAACTAATCAGCGTCTTGGAAGAGTTATATATAGAATATCTGAAAGAACTAGGTGTCCGTAAAGATTTGGAGGAGCGAGCGGAAATAAGATTTTCTGTATTATCTGAATTTGATTGGGATTATAAGAATTTTCTGAATGAGTTCAAAAAGAAGACCTTAGAAATATTTGGCGAAGATAACTTCCAGCAAATCTTAGATGAGTTTATTTGCATAAAGGCAAATAATTTAAAGGAGATCCTCCTCGTATTAAGAATATTTGATAAAGTATTTAGCGAGAGGTTCCCGAAATTCAAAGAAATGGCTTCACCGGTAAGGGTAGGAATTGTATGTTCAAACATAAAATACCCATTTTTAGAGTGTTGGCGGATCCTTTCCGATTTGAAGAACGAGGTTAGTGTTTCACTAATTGGTAAAGGGGAGATTAAGCTGAATATGTCCCAACTGACGTCTTTCTTAGAAATGGATGTGAAAGATAAAGGCTTACTCTATAAATTGACCACTTTGAGTGAAAAATCGCGAATATTAGCGAAGATTGCGTTATACGATCAAAGCGATCGACGAGACTACAAGAGATATTCACCATTGCGTGATGCGGTGAAAAAGTTTGGTTTCCAAAATGTATTAACTTATACAAAAATTATGAGTGGTTGAGATGGACTATATCCACTATAAATTTCAATCCGAGACATTGTGTGTAGGAGAACGGATTAAAAAAGGCACATTTCGACCTACAGTTATAACCATTCCCTATACCACAATAACGGGGGCACTAAAGTCCCATTTTGGTCGGAGTGAGATACATGCAGTTGGAAATATCGTAAGCTATGGGAGTAAAGAATACCTTACATACTCTCCCAGAGATAGAATGATAGGCGTGAGTAAGCTGCCGATTTCGGTAGAATTTTTGACAGCTGTACGAGGAAATATTTATATTCTCAAAACCGAAGATACAGAGGATTTCCCAGATAGAATCGAGATTAAAATAGGGGCATTAAGAGTTAAGGGCTTGGGTTTTACTGTGCTTATAAAGAATGGCATAATTGAGACAAATGAGAGACAGGTGGATATTGGAGAGTTAAACACCAGAATACCTATAGAGCATTTAAATAGCTTCTTAATAAAACCTATTAAGCCCAGATATGGTTATTTACTAAAGCCTTTATCTTTCTCCGAAGCTATTTATGTCCTATCCCTGTTTGAGGGCAGCGAGGTATATGCTCCCAGATTTTTGATAAATGGAGGTATGGGAGAATGGAAATAGTAGATGAGCTGATTGAGAAGATAAGAAATGATCGAGATGTTAAAAACACTAAATTTAGTAACAAATTTCTTAATACTGTTGGAGAGATGTGTAGCCGATATGGTTATGGTGCAACAAGGCTGTTTTTATTGGGGAGAAATGAAGAGGGGGCGAAAGTGCTTATTAAAATCTTGGAAATGATTGAGCAGAGTAAACTTTCTAGAGAGATTGGGACTTTTATTTTTAAAAAGTTAAACGCAATAAAGTTTATGAAGAGGTGAAAAATGAGAAAATGGATAAGGTATAAGATAAAGTTAGAGACTAAAGCCCCCTTCAGAATTGGGGGTGTAAAACCAATTCCTGGAACGAGCGATGTTGATAGTCCCGTGGTAAAACTGGGGGACAAAATAGTTGTACAAGGAACCTCTTTTAAAGGTGCGTTTAGAGCAGAACTGGAAAGATATTTAATAGATTGTTTTTTTGATAAAGAAAGTAATCGCTGGAGTAATGCATGGGTAAAACCGTGTATTCCTGCGGATGAGAGCACTATTTCCCATGACGAGAAAAAACTCGTAGAGAAAGAAATATTCAAATATAGCTGTTCCTATCCAAAAGAGGAAGATTACATTTGTCCGATATGCTATCTGTTGGGTGCGAGGGGACTTGTAGGCTATGTGGAAGTGCCGTTTTTGAGACTGGTGAAAGGAAGCCCAGAGATTTTGCCGTTTATTAGAGCGGATAGGGTAACAGGTACCTCAGCAAAAGGAGCTTTAGGAAAGTTTGAAGCTATGCCAGAAGGAAGCGTGTTCGAAGGAACCCTGACGATTTTAGAGGAAGATGACATCATAGGATGGAGACTTGGGGAACCGAGAGATTTAGCAGGAAGTAAAGGCGACGAATGGCTTAAGTCAGGAGATTGGACGAAAGAGAGAATATTGAGAGAGTTAATAGAGGAGAGACTCGTGAATATAAAAAAATTAGGCGGATATAAATCTAAAGGATTCGGTGATGTCAAGATAACCTTGTCGAAAGAGGGAAGCGATGCCACAGGCAAAGCTTGATTTAACAAAGGAATATAAGTCCTATTACACAGCGAAGACCACTCCTGAGATCGTGGATATTGAGGTGGTGAAGCTCGAGGGTTTATGGTGGGTAGATTCTGATAAACCGTATTCCGAAGTGCCCCGGGAGGAATGGCGATGGAAACTGCTCATTCGCCAGCCCGAATTTGTCAGCCCGGAGATAGTGGAGGAGGTAAAGAAAGAGGTTATAAAAAAGAAGAAGATGGAGCTGGTTGCTGAGGTTAAGTTTGAAAGGATGAAGGAGGGGAAATGCATTCAGATCCTGCACCGGGGACCTTATTCCACTGAGCCAGAGTCATTGGCAAAGATGTATAAATTGATGGAAGATGAAGGTCTTGTTCCTAATGGGCTTCACCACGAGGTTTATCTGGTCAGTTCGGGACTCAGGGAGGTGCCCGAGGAGAAGTGGAAGACCATCTTACGGCAACCGGTAAAGAAAAAAGCTTGAATCTGACCTTTCATCCAACCCTGAAGCAATAGGTTAAAAGGAGAGCGATATTTCGTATCCTCACCGGTGATGAAAAAAATACTTGACAAACCGAGAAAGCTGGGTATAATCACCCCTGCTATGAGGTCGCGAGGATATCACATCCTTACATATTCCCCCATAAAACGAAAGTGATTCTGTCTAAATAGCGGTCTAAGCTTTAATTTCTGTTTCTCTGTTTTTTTAAAGCTTTAGACCGCTTTAGTTTTGCCCTGATTATAGGGCAGGGGGTAATTTATGTCCAAATTTAAGGAGGTGCAGAAATGACTGAATGCCCTATCTGCGGAGCCAACCTTAGTCTTTCCGATGATCTTATGGTGGGTGAGCTTATCGAATGCCCCGATTGCGGCACCGAGCTCGAGGTGAAAAGCATCAACCCGTTGTTTCTTGCTGAAGCTCCTCAGGAAGAGGAAGATTGGGGAGAGTGAACTATGGTCAAGATCCTTGATACCACGCTTAGGGAGGGGGAGCAGACTCCGGGCGTATATTTCGATGTTCACATCAAGGTGGCGATAGCTGAGCTTCTCGACGAGGTGGGCGTCGATATCATTGAGGCGGGCCATCCCGCAGTAACAGAGGAGATACACCATGCGGTAAGGGAGATAGCGAGAAGGGGGTTTCGGGCTAAGGTCGGAGCTCACTCCCGATCGCTTAAGAGGGATGTCGATCTGGCGCTCGAATGCGGAGTGGGATTTCTCGGAGTGTTTTACTGTGTTTCAGATATGAGATTGAACCATCACGCAAAGAGCCTGAAGGAGGCTATCGATCAGATAACTACCGTGATCTCCTATGCCAAGGAGAAGAAGCCGGACCTCACCGTAAGGTACACCCCGGAGGATGCAGTTCGTTCCCCGTTTGAGAATGTCATCACCGCAGCAGCAGAAGCAGCAAGGGCAGGGGCGGATGTTATAAGCATCGCCGATACCACCGGCTATATAATCCCCGGAAGCAAGAACAATATGTACGACTACATAAAGAAGTTGAGGGATGAACTGGATAAGAATGGGGTTTCCCCGAAGATAGCGGTCCACTGCCACAACGACCGGGGATTGGCTCTCGCTAATGCCCTTGATGGCTACCGGGCAGGAGCGGAGACCATCGACGCATCGGTCCTGGGTTTAGGGGAAAGGGCGGGGATCGTCGATTTAGCCAGTCTGCTCGTGGTTCTCACTCAGGATTTCGGCGAGGAGAAGGAGCTGAACCTCAAAAAGATACCGGAGCTATATCGAATGGTGAGCAGGTATTCCGGAGTCGAGATCCCGGTGAACCTGCCGATAACGGGAAGGAACGCCTTTACCCATTGTGCCGGGGTGCACACCCAGGCAGCGATAAGGAACCCCCTTCATTACCAGAGCTTAGACCCAGCTGTAGTGGGAAGGGAGCCGAGGATAGCCCTCGATCATATGTCCGGCCTCTCCTCGGTGGTCTATTCCCTCGAGCAGATCGGAGAGGCGGATGTGGATGAGGACCTCGCCTTAAAGGTTCTTAAGAAAGTGAAGGAGGTGGGACAAAGCGGGAGGACCGTTGATCTCGAGGAGCTAAGGTACATCGTGAGGTATCTCAAGGAACATCAGGAAGAGGAGGTAGGGGTATGAGGGTCGGGTTTCTCCATTCCCTAATCAGGAAAGATGAGAAACTGTTGCTTAAGGAGTTCAGCTCGCGAAAGGGAGTTGAGGTGGTGATGATCGACGACCGGGAACTCACCTTCAACTTAGGAAGGGATAGGTTCAACCTCGATGTGGTCATCGAGAGATGTATCAACCACTCACGAGCGCTCCATGCGATAAGGATCTTCGAAAGTGCGGGGATAAGGTGTGTCAACAATTCAGGGGTTGCTTTGGTATGCGGGAATAAGCTCCTCACCTCCGTTGCCCTGAAGGAGCATAAGGTGCCCCAGCCCGAGGTAAGGGTGGCTTTCACTATCGAGTCCGCCTTGCAGGCTATTGAGGAGATGGGCTACCCGGTGGTGCTTAAGCCAGCGGTCGGTTCCTGGGGGAGGCTCCTTTCCAAGGTGAACGACCGAAATGCTGCTGAGGCGATCCTCGAACATAAGACCATCCTTGGTACCTATCATCACTCCATCTTCTACATCCAGAAGTACATCGAGAAGCGAGGAAGGGATATAAGGAGCTTTGTGGTCGGTGATGAGTGCATCGCTGCCATCTACCGGGTGTCGGACCACTGGATAACCAACACCGCAAGGGGAGGGAAGGCTTATAACTGTCCGGTGACCGACGAGGTAAGGGAAATCTCCTTAAAGGCAGCAAGGGCGGTCGGTGGTGGGATCGTGGCTATCGATATCTTCGAAACGGATGATGGCATTCTGGTCAACGAGGTGAACTACACTATGGAGTTCAAGAACAGCATCGCCCCCACTGGGGTGGATATTCCAAAGCATATCGTCGATTATGTGCTTAAGGTTGGAGAAGGAGGGTACGATGCATAGCCCTAAGGTGTCCATCGTTGGGGGATCGGGATATGTGGCTGGGGAGTTGCTCCGCCTTATCCTTTTACACCCCCATTTCTCCATCAAGCAGGTTGTCTCGGAGAGCCTGGCGGGAAAGCCCGTTTTTCGGGCTCATCCCCATCTGAGGAGGTTTACCGATCTCAGGTTCAGCTGGCTGAGCGAGCTTGAGGAATGCGATCTCCTCTTCCTCGCCCTTCCCCATGGAGAGGCGATGAGGAGGATCGATCGCTTTCGGGAGATAGCCCCAAGGATAATAGACCTAAGTGCTGATTTCCGACTTAAGGACCCGGTGGATTACGAAAGGTGGTATGGGATGATTCACCCCCATCCTGAACTGCTTTCCCAGTTCACCTACGGCATTCCCGAGCTCCATCGGGAGGAGATGAAGAACGCCTCCCTCATCTCAAGCGCAGGATGCAACGCCACCGCGGTTATCCTTGCTCTTTACCCCCTGTTCCGCGAGGGGTTGGTCGATTGCGAGCGGACGGTGATCGAGGTGAAGGTCGGCTCGAGCGAAGGGGGAAGGAGGGGTAGCCCTGCGTCGCATCATCCGGAGCGAAGCAGTTCGGTGAGAGCCTACAAGCCCACCGCCCATCGCCATATAGCGGAGATGGTTCAGGAGCTTGGTTTCGGGAAGAAGATTGAACTTCACTTTTCCGCTACCAGCGTGGAGATGGTGCGAGGGGTTCAGGCTACCGCCCATATTTTCCTTGAGGATGATCTCGATGAGAGGGCGATTTTGAAGCTCTTCCGGAGCTACTACGGAAATGAGCCTTTCATAAGGATAGTAAGGGAGAGAAGCGGGATCCACCGCTATCCCGATCCGAAGATACTCTACGGAAGCAATTACTGCGATATCGGCTTTGTTCGGGACGGGAGATCGAACCGGTTGGTGGTGATAAGCGCGCTCGACAACCTGATGAAGGGAGGAGCGGGTCAGGCGGTTCAGTCAGCGAACATAATGTTTGGCTTTGATGAAAAGGCGGGGCTTGAATTTCCTGGACTCCATCCCGTATAGAGCGATGTGTCGACTGCTCGCGGTGAGATCAGAAAGGCTAATAGACCCCACCCACCATCTTATGAACCTCGCACAGGTAGCGAGAGAAAGCAAGGTCTTTCAGGGGCATGGCTGGGGATGTGCCTATCTAAAGGACGGGGAGTGGATGATCTACAAGAACATAAAGCCGATATGGGAGGACGACCTCACCATATTTCCCCAGACCACCCTCCTCTTAGCCCATGCGAGGAGCGCCTTCAGAGATGAAGGGATAAGGGTGGAGAATAATATGCCCTTTTCCGCTGATGGCTTTACCTTTATCTTCAACGGTGAGCTTCACGGGGTAAGGATAAAGGAGGAAGGGAGGATCGGGGCGGAGAAGCTGTTCAACTATATAAGGAGGCTCAACAAAGGGGACTTGGCGGAGGCGATGAGAAGGGCGGGTGAGGTCATAAGAAGGAGGTCTCGATTTGTAAGGGCGATGAACATCATAATCTCAGATAGAAAGAGGATCTACCTCCACTCCTTCTTTCAGGATGATCCCGAGTATTTCACTATGCACCTTAAGGAAGAGGAAGGCGAGCTTATCATATGCTCCGAACCATACCTTAACGATAAAGGGTGGGAGAAGATAGAGAATGGCACGGTGAGGGTATTCGGATGATTATCGTAAAGATAGGCGGTGGAAAGGATATAAACCTCGAGGGGATCGTAAGCGATCTTGCTGAGCTTCGAGATGAGTTCATAATCGTTTCCGGGGCAAATGCCCTCCGGGACGAGCTTGGAGAAAGGCTTGGCACTCCGAAGAAGGTGATCACCTCGATATCCGGTTATTCCAGCGTGCTTTCCGATGAGAAGGCGATAGACCTTCTAATGATGGCTTATGCCGGCTTGAGGAACAAGAGGATAGTGGAGCTCTGCCATCGCTATGGGATAAACGCGGTAGGATTATCTGGCTTGGACGGAAGGGTGATCCAGGGGAGGAGGAACAGGGGGATCAGGGTTATTTCGGAAGGGCGAAAGAGGATCATCCGTGATCTTTCGGGAAAGCCGGTCAGGGTAAACAGGGAACTCCTCAAGTTATTGCTGGCAAAGGGATATATCCCGGTTTTGTCCGTTCCCATCATCGATGAAGATGGTTTTGCCATCAACTCGGAAAACGACGATATAGTACGGGTTATCCACGAGGAACTTCCTGCGGAAAGGATCCTCCAGTTCATAGAGGCACCGGGCATCTTAAAGGATAAGGATGATCCCACCTCATTGATCCCAACGCTCACCCGTACCGAGCTTGAAAAGTGGGAGGAAAGAGCCGAGGGGAGGATGAGGAGGAAGCTTTACGCCCTCATAAGGCTTCTTGAGACAAGGAGGACGGAGATCATAATAAGCGACGGCAGGGTGGAGCACCCGATAAAAGAGGCATTAGCTGGTCGAGGGACACTGATAAGATGAAAGATTATATCACATTAGAGAGGAGATATGGTTTCGACCCCTACCCTAAGAGGGATCTCGTGATCGTAAGGGGGAAGGGGGCGAGGGTTTGGGATGCAGAGGGGAGGGAATACATCGACTGCGTAGCGGGCCATGGGGTGGCAAACATCGGGCATGGGAACGAGAAGGTGGTGGAAGCGATTTCCGAGCAGGCGAGGGAGCTCATCACCTGCCCGGGCATATTCTACAATGATAAACGAGCTCTCCTCCTTGAGAAGCTTATTTCCATTGCGCCGAGGAATCTAAGTCGTGCTTTCCTCTGCAATTCGGGGGCAGAGGCGGTAGAGGGAGCGATAAAGTTCGCCCGGTTCACCACCGGGAGGAAGGAGTTCATCGCTGCGATGAAAGGGTTTCATGGGCGAACAATGGGAGCGCTAAGTGCCACCTTCAACCATAGGTATCGAAAGGACTTCGAGCCCCTCGTCCCCGGGTTCCGCTTCATCCCCTTCAATAC
>Ga0190338_1000048_pt1 | contig 24083 bp, 30 predicted proteins | sample 4872041112_MG_FD_163434 | JGI IMG/M metagenome (GOLD analysis project Ga0190338, IMG submission 163434) | Hydrothermal vent sediment bacterial communities from Southern Trench, Guaymas Basin, Mexico - 4872-04-11-12_MG | ecosystem: Environmental > Aquatic > Marine > Hydrothermal vents > Sediment ... | reverse complement strand
TTATTGAGGATGGGCAATTGACTTTTGCTGGTGGTCAAGCCTCTGCCTTTGAGCCTTCCATTCTTAAGCCGAATCAAGCTGCAGAGCTTCTGAATGTTCATCTTTTGCCTACTGGAGAGGCTAGGAGTCGGTATGGATTTCATCGAAAAGTAACAATTACTGGCTCTCCTCAAGGAATTATCTTTGTCAGTAGCCGAGATCCTTCTACAAATAATCTTCAAGAAAGTTTAGTGGTTCTTGCTGGGGCAGATCTTTACAAGGTTGACTCCAACTATTCTACTACAAAGATCAATTCTGCGACCACCAATCTTGGATCAGATCAAGCATTCTTAAATGTTATCTCTCGTCATCTGTTTGTGACCACAAAAACTCCAGGAAGTTGTTCTATTAGAACATGGGATTTGGGGAATATTTTGAACAAACTTACTGACGAGGGGATAGATCTGACTCCTACAGTCGGTTGTCCACAACATGCTTCCGTCAGCAGGGCCCACATGTATCGTCTGTTTGTGGCGGATAAAGGAGATTACTTGTATGTGACGAATTTCTTGCCGATGGAGGGGGGAGATGAAAATCCGTTTGCCGTTGAATCCCAAAATACAGAAATTCTTCCGGTTCGTGTGGGAACGGGTGAGGGGGAACCAATTGTTTCTATTGTGCCGTGGAAAGGTTTTGAGCTGATTGTTCTGAAACGACATAGCATCTGGTGGGTAGATACATCTCCGCTTTCTGCGGTTCAGGACAATACCTTAGAGGCTGATTTTACAATTCGTCAGTTGAGTGGAAATGTTGGATGCATAGCTCCAAAGAGTGCTGTTGTTGTTGGAAACGATATTCTCTTTCTGGCAGATGATGGTGTTCGGTCTGTGGCTAAAGCGCAAGCAGATTCGGAAGGAAGGCTTTCTGAGCCTGTTTCGTTGCCAATCTCTGACTGGATCGAGCGGATTAACTGGCAGCATGCGCATAAGGCTTGTGCTGTTGCTTTTCGTGGAAAATACCTTTTAGCGGTTCCGATTGATGATTCTGAGGACCCGAATGTGATTTTAGTGTATGATACCAGGCTTCAGGCCTGGATGGTTTGGAATGGGATTACCCCGGTGGATTTTGCTGTTACTGAATACGCGGGAGATTCTTCGGCATTAGTGATTCTCGCGAAGGATTCAGATGGAAATGCGGCGATCTACGAATATCGGGAGCCGGTTGGGTTAAATCTCTATGGCGAAACTTACTACCAGGATTTTGATGGAGTGTCTTATTCCTTGAAACCTTGGAGAATCCGAACGCGAAACTTCTTCTTTGAAGACATCACGCTTCCCAAACAGCCGTTTGATTTGCTTTTAGAGTATGTGGCTTCCTATGTGGACATTGACGTGAAGCTGATCGTAGATGATGCAAAGGAGTATTATCTACTGGAAAACTACCATCTTGGAGGTAGGGCTTTACGCCTGAACTTTCGTCTAGACGAGAACGCGATTCTTGGTGGCGGTGCGCTTACTGGAGGCGTTGTGGTTGAGAATATTTTTGGAAAGGCAATCGGGAGAAAATTTGCGATCCAGATTGAACCATCTCGGCGTCAAGGAGCCGTGATTGGACCGCTAGGGCTTCGTAGGGTGACTATGACGGCTTTTGCTCTTGCGAACTGTCCAGCAAACGATGGCGTAACAGATGAGCGTGGATCATGAAGTTTGGTGAATACTATGGCCATCAGTTTCGGGCGTTAACGCTTGCGGATTTAGCAAGTGAGGCGAAATGGAAGGTAGTTCGTGATGATGCCGTAGAGCAACATTCGATGCCTCTCAATGTAGACCTGAAACAGTTTCTAAAGCGTTGGACAGCGGTGCACATTATGGGGCTAGGTCATGGGGTTGTGGCGGAAAGGGACGATTGGTGGAACGGGATGCTTTTGTTTGGGGTTAACCGGAACATTTGGGATGGCGAGAAAGAGGCCACAGAGCAGTTTCGATGGGTGAAGAAGGGCGTAGGACCGATTGGTTTGAAACTTTTGGAGGTGTTTGAGACATATGCGAAGATTTTGGGATGCAAGAGGGTATTTATCGGTAGCCTTGAGTGGCTAGACTCAGATTTGCAAAAGATATACATTAGAAAAGGTTATAAGGCAGTTGAAAAACGCTACATGAAAGAGTTTAGCAATGGGACTTGAGACAGCTATAATCGGTGGACTTGGAATGTTGGGTGGCGGCATTGGATCAGCCCTTGCCGCTAGCCAATCTGTTCCTTCACCAAACAAGGCTTACGCAGGAGCCGTAATTGCCGATGTTTCCACGCTTCCGATGCGTCTTGCCGCCATGTATGGGGCGGCTACGGGGAAGAAAGTAAAAGTCACTTCTCCTCTTAGTGGGAAGACCTTTGAGCTGGATTTTGAGGGGATAGGAGATGTTCAGCGGAGCAAAGAGCTCCTAGAGGCTGGGTTTACTCTTGCAGATATTGCAGCCGGCAAAGGCCTAGAGCTTCGAGAGAAGTATGCTGAGAAGTACATTCAACAGGCGTTGAAACAGTTGGATCTAGTAGATGCGGTTGGGAAGGAGCTTCAAAAGCAGTATGCCAGCACAGTTTTGGATTATCTGCGGGGCAAAGTGCCGGCAGGAGTGGCGGAGCAAATCCGTGAAGCTGAAAGAGCAGCTCAAGCTGCCAGAGGAACGCTTATGAGTCCTGCCGGCGCAGCTAGAGAGGCTTTGGAGATTGGAAAGGCAGGGTTGGCTTTGCAGCAAGCAGGGCTTGCGGCGGTTCCGACATATTTCGGTGCGGTATCTCCGCTTGCCCGAATGAGTGGTTTAACAGCAGCTCAAGCTTCTGCGGCTCCTGCAGCTCCGGTGATGCCGGCAGTAACTTCTACTCAGTTTATGAACCAAGGAGCCGGTATGGCTGGGATGCAAGCCGCTTTGCAGGCTTATCAGCTTCAGCAGGCTTATAATCCATGGGCACAATTCTTTGGACAGATCGGAGGAATGGGAGCCGCAATGCTTGGAACTGCAATGCGGACACAAAGCATTCTTGGGATGCTGAAACAAGCGAAGGGGATATTTCCTAACTTGCAGATAGGGCTCTAAGCGATGGCAGATCTTTTACCGGCACAAGCGAGAGGATATGCGATGGGGCTGGAGGCCTTCCAGACGGGATCTCTTGCGGCTTCCCGTGAGATAGGCACGGCCCTGGACATGATTCGTACAGTTCAGAATGTAGTTTCCCAGCGGATTGCGGATAAGCTGGCGGAAGAGCGGATTAGGAATGCTGAGGTTCAACGACAAGCCCTTATCCTGCAAATTAAGAGACAACAAGAGGCCTGGCAGCGACAAACTGAAATACTGGATAGGAGTATTAAAGCTGCCAGAGAATTCAGCGAGCTTATTACTTCATCTGATCTCTCTGATCCAAAGGAGATAGAAAGGCTTAGGCAGCTGGCTCCTAAGTATGCTGCTGATGCTTGTCTGACCGAAGAAGGAACTAGGATTTTTGAGAATGCCTATAAAGCGGTCGAAAATTCTTTTGGAAAAGTTATTAAGACCACACTGGATGCTGCCTTTGCCGCAAATCTGGCGGCTCTTGTAAATGCTGGAGTTGAGCCACCACGGGACCTTACTGGAGAGATCGACAAAAGCTGGGTAATGCGAATGGGGGCTCAGCTTCGTATGGCTATGAATATAGGGCTTACGGAAGCTGAGAAGGCTAAGGTTCAGTATTTACAAGCTAAGATTTCTAATCTTTATAAGCAGCGACAAGAATTTGCCCAGCTTCTTGTATCCGCAGTAGGACAACCGAAGGAAGAAGCTTTGTCTCAAATCCAAGCCATTGATGCGCAGATTCAGCAAGCAGAAGCTCAAATTGACCAGATTCTTGAGCCCAAGCTGAAAACAGCGACAATCCCTGAATATCATCATCCTGGGTTGCCCCCTGAGGATGTGACTTATGAAGGATTCATCTTCCAAGAATCTGGGCCTGCAGAGAAGAAGGTTTCTGGGGCTTTGCCTATTACGCGGCCATCTGTTAGGGGCAAAGAAGTTAGGACTCAAAGTCCGTTTACGCTTTTCGATGTAGCAATTCCGGATCCATCGGATCTTACTGTTTTGCCACAAAACACGAATCTTGCTCCCGATCTAAAGGAAACCCTTGAGCAATTTTCTATAAACACAGCTTCTGTCTTGCGTCAGGTGCGGGATGCTGTGGAGAAGCAACATCGAGTGGTGGCACAAGGTAAAGGCTCTAAAGATGTCTACCAAGAAAACTTGCTTACTTACTTGTATGCCTATTATGCGGCAAGATTGATTCGAGATGCGATTGCATATGGACTTGTGGAAGATCCTGCGTTTTATCTCAACAATGCGGCAGAGCGCATCAACCTTGTGAAAAGTCGCGGTTATGAACTTGCAAAGGCTTTAGCAGAACGTGGGGATCCATTCTGGGTGAAGCTATTCAGAGAAAAGACTCCGATTCATGAGCGGATCTTGAAGCTTTTGCAGAGCGGGAATCTGATAGAGTTGCCGAACATTGTTACTGCTAAATGAACAAGAAAGAGCAAAAACAGATTGGGTTTACTCTCGACGAAATTCGCAAGTATTACCTCCCGGCGGCTAAAGTTGCTAAGCCGTCGTTCTTTGATATTCTGAAGTATTCCTTCAAAGAGGGCTGGATCCAAAATTGGGAAGCTGCTAGGGGACGCATAGAAGATTTCACTGGGCGCATCGAGAAAGTAATTCCGCCTGCCGCCAAGGCCTACGGGAAACAACTTGGTCTAACTGACGAAGATATTCAGGCAGCTTATATCTACCATAAGGCCTTCTTAGAAATGCAGGATGCCGCCAGCTGGGCTTTGCTGGATCCTGATATTGCCGAAGAGCTTCAAGATTATGACCTCGGTGAGTTAGTTTCCGATATTGCTCGACTGAGATTGAAGGTCCCGTTGACTTTTGCCGCAAATGTTCTGGGTATGAATGCTCAGACGGTTGCAGGGGTTTTGCTTACGACTGGCGCGACAGCTGCTGTAACGGGGCCCGCGGCTCCTGCGGTTGGGCTTATAGGGACTGCTGTTGGAGCCTACACTGAAGCCTCTCTTGGCGATTTTTGGAAAGCAATAGAGATTCTGCAAAAGGAAGGCGTGGATCTTTATGATCCTGCTGACATCATGCGGTATTTCTCTGATCCAGAAAGGAAGTCTTCTTTTCTGAAACGAGTTCGGGCTTATGGGATTACGTTAGGAACCCTTACGGCTCTTACGGGGCCTGTTGGCGGAAGATTGGCTGCCAGTGTAGGGAAAAAGGTCGCTAGAGAATTTGTTGAAAAACTTGCCGGTAGAGCGGCGAGGATTGTTGTCCCTACGGCCAAGGTGGCGGCTCATCTTAGTGCTACAGCCGCTGAAGAAGCGGTTCCGGAATTTTTTGCCCAGATTGCTTCCGGAGCGGATTTAAGAGAAGCTCTTCATCAAGCCTCCCAGGAAGCTGCTGGGGCGATTGCTACGCTTGGTTTGGTAGCTCCGATTACCACTTTGCACGAAACGATGGAATATCTGACGCCTCAGCAAAAGGAGGCTTTGCAACAGCTAACTAAAAAGGCGGCTGATGAAGAAGGGATTTCAGAAGAGGAGCTGTTCAGGCAGACACTAAACGAAGTCCAATCTGTTTTGTATTACAAGCTTTCCCCGCAGCAGATGCAGAAACTTGGGGAAGCGGATGTGATTTCTTTGGAGGCAATTCCTGAGAATGTTCGCCCTGAAGTAGAAGAGATTTTGAACAAAGTTCCTGCTTCTGTGCGTCAGGAGCTTTTAGTGGATGCAGTTAAGCGTGTAGTTGAGCGCGGTCGTCAATTTGTTGTTAAAGGTGAGGTGGATGGTGTCAGCGTGGTAGAAGATCTGGAGAAAGAAAAACTTTTCCTTCTTGCTGATGCCACAGAACGCGGTGAAAAGCCTCCTGTATACCGTCGGATGCTTGTGTGGGGTGAAGATGAAACCGGCAGAAGAGGAGAAGTTGTCTTTCCAGAAACCATTGAACCTAAACGGGCCATTCGTCTTTTTGAAGAGCAGTTTGGTTTCAGACCGAAAGAGATCCGTTACGAATATGCACCTACGGATTTGGTTCAGGAATTCACGTTAGGGGAAAAGCTTTTACCGGAGGTTAATATTCCTCATCAGCGATTGAAAGAAGAAGGTATAGCCCAGCTTAAGTCGGCTGCCAGCGAAGATGTTCCGGGTGTTCATGACATACAGGAAGAAGAATTTATCAACCTGAAGAAGTCCATTGTGGGGCCTTTAGGTGAGGACTGGAGTCTTCCGGTAATCCAGATTGAGACGAAGACTACAAAGAAAGGAAAGAAAACGGCTGATCGGCCACATCGCGTTGCATTTGTCGCTTATCGGAACGGCCGTGCTCAGTTCTATATTGCGCCGGCTCCTACAAAGCAAATGTTGGCTGAGCGATTAGAGATGTTACGGCAAAACGGCATGGAAGTATATCCGTTATGGGTTGAGCTGGCGCCGAATGATGAACTGGCAAGTAAGGCATACCAAAAGCTTAAGAAAGATGAGAGAATTGCAAAAAGATATTCGCCGAAGGAATTGCTTAATGAGCTTCCGCGGGCTTGGCAGATAAGGACTGCTACTAAAGAAGTAAGGGCAGCAATCAATGAGACTCATCGAAAGATTGTTGAGGCGATTCAGAAGATGAACGTGGCGCGGTACCGGCAAGAACCTCGAATTCACCGCGGCACAAAAGAGGTCCCCGACTATGAGTATCTTGCTCGACAGAATTCAGATGCTTTGCTGAACCAGCCGCCGCTTTCGGTTGATGACGCAACTACAGCTTTGCCCCAATGGTCGATTGATTCTTACGTTACTCATGACATCCCGCAGTATAACTTCTTCTACGACAGCATGCAGGAGCCTTCCGTGGTTCCGGTTTGGAAACTTCGGAAGGGTGATACGATCTATGTGGCCGGCACACCGGTCCATGTAGCTGGTTTCACGCAAGATGGAATGGCTGTGCTGGATGGTGGTGATAAGTATGGTGTTGTTGTTGTTCCGCAAAATGCTTTGCTTGGCGGTCGGTATGCAGGGCCTCATACGATAGCTTCTGAAGTGGTTCCAGCAAATGTTCTTGAGTCTGTAGAAGCTGCCAAAGATGCCTTAAGGAAAAGAGCAGCTGGGCCTGCTGTTTTCTTCTATCTTCCTGAGAACCACACCAAACTTGGCGGTTTTACGGCTCCGATGCAAAAGTCCAACCGGGCCACAATGGTGGTTTTTGTGGATAACAAAGCAGAGCCGGAGAAAGTTGCCCAAGTTGCCTTGCATGAATGGATGCACGTTGTTTTACGAGATCCTCAAGCCCAGCGTCTTATCAAGGCCTTTGTTAATAAGTATGCCAAATACATTGAGCCTACTGTCCAGAGGTTGATCAAGAGGGGCTATGTTCCTCCTGCCGGTCGGGCGGAAGATCCTGAGTATTTGCGGATGCTTGGTGAAGAGGTGATTGTAGATTTAGCCTCTTCCATGAGTGACAAAGAATGGCGGAAATCTGTTGAGAGAATCCGTAAGTTCATGGAGTCTAAGACCGGAGAGAAAATCTCCCTTGCTGAAGCTGCGCGTTACATCATTGAATCACTTTCTACCAGTCGGCGTTCCATTGAACAGGTGGCGCAATCTCTAGGGTTGCAATTTGACCTTGAAGAGCAGCGTGATGCTGAGCTTCGGCGAATGGTAACAAGTGTCTTCTGGGGAGAAGTTTTAGATAAGCCAAACCCTGCTTTAACTTCTGGCACAACCAAGGCGATATATGCGGACATCCAAGCCCAGATTAATCCTGAAGAAGCCGAAGAAGAGGCGTTGAGGGATATTGTGGAAGGAAGAGTGCCGGAAGCTCAAATTCCACCCAAATTGATCCAATGGCTTCAAGGAGAAGTTGATATTCGCAAAAGATGGAATCTTCACAATATCCATGAGCGATTAATTATCCTAAGGTCGCAATTCAAGGCAGCCATTTTCCAGCATGTAGAAGCCTTAAAGCGTGAATTAGAGAGATGCTTTTTTGAACAACATCCAGAATATGCCCGATATCCAGCTTGGCTCCGAAGATTTATATCGAAACGTCGGCTTCGAAAGTTTCAGAACGACTTGATTTACTATACGCGCTATCTGAATGCTGTTGCTTCTCATGATGGAGAATTTGTTTTCGAGACATTCAAGCAACGTGCCGGTCTCTTAACGGATGAAGAGATTGAAGAGGCGGATCTTGAGGTTTCTCCCGGTGATACAGTTCGCCGGCGGGCCTACAAACCTTGGTTGAAGAAGGACGGGCTGGATCCATGGGTGGAAGAAGATTTGTATGTTGGAGAGCGCGTTGAGCTGCCGGATGGTCGGAAAGGTTATCAACTTTGGCGTGTAGTGGATCATGAAACACAAGCCCAGATTTACAATATCCTCTGCGACTTATATCCGGAGTTTAAGTGGATTGTGGATATGTACATTGATCCGGCTCTGACTGGGGCTAGGGTTCGTGTTGGCAATGTTGAGATTCCGGTTTTCAATCGGTTTGCTTCTGCAACGGCTTATGCAGAAGGCCATCCTGAGTTTAAGGCCTTAGCCGGTTATACTCCGGATGTGGTAGTCACGCAGACGCTTTTTGGTGCAGTGAAGCGTTATTTCACCGGCGTAATTGCCAGATTACGTGCTGGAACAAGATCTCTTGGGCGGCGTTATAAGACAGGTACTGCTGCTGAAGAAGCCAACCTTGTTAATCTTCTGGATGCTCATGCAATTCGCACTGCACAACTCATTCAGGAAGATTTTCGTGAGCAATGGATGCGGGCTGTTTTGAGTGTGGCAAAACCAATCCCTGGAAATGATATTTCGCGGGTTCCTGAAGGGTGGGTTCCGGTAGATGTAGCAATTGCCTCTCTTCATAAAGGACTTCAGAAATTCCAGCAGATTATGAAGCGTTATCTTCGAACCCGTGACTACTTGGTGGAGGACCCTGAGGATATCAAAGAGGGCAAGAGATTTCTTGAGAAGTTCCAGAAAATCGCTTATGCGATGCGGCGAAGTGCAAACTTGCAGGCCTTAATGATTCCGAAAGAATTGGCTGACACCTTAACGGTTGGTTATGGCTATAGTCCTGTCTTCTTAACTACGGCCAGAATTGCTTCTATGGCTGCCAATATCGCTGGTCTTGCTAGTCCGACATTTTTCAAGATGTTGCTTTCGGCACGTGCTGCTGCTCGTTGGCTTGTAAACAACACAAAGGCTTGCCTGCTTCTCCATCCGCGAACCTATCTGATCAACTATTTGGACAATTATCTCCAACAGCTTGTGCTTGGAGTAAAAGAATTCATTCGAGGGGTTTTAAAACGAGATTTGCGTTATTCTTTCTATGTCTCTTGGGCGATGTACCGAAACTTCTTATTAGCTTTGCCTGTTTTCAGGCAAATCGTTGGGCTTGGAGCACAACAATTCTTAAGACGGTATGAGCGGGCTATCCGTACGTGGCTTCCAGAGGAAGTATTTGCTCTGCAAAACATTGTGGTTGCTAGTGACCTTTATAAGCTTGGTTTACAAGAAGAAGTAAAAACTTTATACAATCAAGGCCGCATCAAAGAGGCTCTCTCCCTTGCTTTGAAGAATCCTGGGCCAATGATTCTTGCGCTTATCGGTTACAGCAACATTGATGTCAAAGCCAAACAACGTCTTGTGGTAGCGTGGCTGGAGGCAAAGGCTAGAGTAGATGGGCGTGCTAGGGGACTTTATGGACGCGATCTCCATGAGTATGTGGAAAACTACATAGCGAATCCTCCGATTGAGGATATTCAGAAAGCGGTTGATTTGGCAAACCGATGGCTTCTCAATTACCAAAATGTTCCTGGTTGGGTAAAGAAGATGTCACGAAGCGCCAGTGGTCAGCTAACGGTTTTCTTCCCAACCTTTAAGTATTCCTGGATCAGAAGAGAGATTGGCTTAGCTTTCCGTGGGCCTGTAGAGACTTTGCGCCACGTAATTAAGTGGGCAAGGGGCAAGGAAATCACTGAGATGGATAAGGAAGAGTTTAGGGATGCTGTTAGTGATACCCTTGCTATTGCTATTTCCCCTGTCATTTATCGGCATCTGTTTAGATTTGCTTCTATGGGTTTGGGGTACGCTATTCGATCCCTATTTTATCTTCCGCCGCCAGATGATCCAGATGATAATGAGGAAGATGATCCACGCTTCTGGGTTGGGTCTACACGGCGAGTTGTTCCGGTGTTTGATCCGCGACTTGGGTTTATTGGATGGAACACACGATTTTTGCCGCGGCAATACTCTACCGTGAATCGTATAAATATCAGTAAATGGCTCAGGGATTTCATTTCTCCTGCTTTGGCTGACAGCGCTACAGATTATTGGTTCTACTACAAAGGAATGCCGGTTATCCAATCTGCAGCAGTTTTCTATCAGGCCTACAAAGACGCCACATTGTACGGCTTTGAACGGGGCATTAAGACCTTCTTTGAGGCTCAAGCTAATCTGATCAATGATATCATCAATCTTGGCCCCATGGTACGGGTTCCGTTAAAGATATTGCAACCTCTTCTTGGTGATCGGTACTACTCATTTATCGATCCGTGGGGTGTCAATGTTCCGATCACTGCATACATCACAAAGGAAGCCCTAAATCTTATTCCCGGGGTTCGGCAAGCAGATACGCTTTTGCTCTTCCTGGATCCGTATCCGCGCCGGTTAGCTGCCAGTCGGATGCTTAGCTATTATCCTGGGGTGAAAGAGGCTCTTAAGCAGACTGGATGGACGGCGGTTCTAGATCGCTTAATCAATGGCAGACCGCCGTTTGAAGAGATGCCTCCTCAAGGACCGATCTCCCGCAAGTTTAAGATTGTCATTTATCCTCGGCGGTATGAACAGTGGCAGCTTTTGTTAGGGCTGCTGGGAATTAACCTTCGTCCGATTGAGCGTATCGGTTATGAATCCCTCATTCGACAAAGTACTGCTTACGCTAAAGCTTTCCGCAAAGCTCTTCGTGAGGAAGAAGAAGTCAGTCCTGCCGCTATCGCTGAAGAATGAAATTTTCTGAAATTCCCTGTTGACTTCTGGGGCTTAATTCGCTACCTTCTCTCACCGTGAATGATGAGAAGACAACCGAAAGGCCGCCCGGGTTCGGGGTACCTTACATCTTCGTCAGTCACGAGCATTTGAAGAAGCTTCTTTATCTATCTGATACCGCCTACTGGCGTCTTCGTAAAGAAGGTCTTCCAACAGTAAAGATTGGTCGACTGGTTTATCATAATCTTCAGGACGTAATGTCATGGCTAAATCGAAAGAAATATCTCCGGTAAGAGGATGGAAGAAAAGAAGGAATTACAGGGATGCTGCGGTAAAAGTGCTTACCGATGCGTATTGCCGGGTATTTCCTGAAGCTGTTTGGAATGCTGTGTACATAAGGATTAGCGAAAGGATGATTTGGCTTGATGAATATGGGTCGGTTTATTTCCACAAACTTCCTGACAATCTTTGTGAAGCAATCCACAAATTTGGTGTGAATTTCAGCAGGCATTTTGGTTATTGGGTTTTAGAGCGTCCGATGTTGAAGAAGATCGAAAACCAACTGAAAGGAGGTAATGATGAATAAGGAAGTAGTCCAAATCGATGCGGTTGATCAAGAGTTACAAACGGCAGCGAACCATCAAGCCGATAGCGGTCCTGTTCTTGCGAAAGCTCAGGCTGCCAGGGCTATGGCAGAAGTGCAGGCAGCCATGGTAATCGCCAAGAAGTTTCCACGGGATGAAAACCAATCCATCGCCAGGATTCAGCAGGCATGCAAGAGAATCTCTTTAGCTGAGAACGCCGTCTACGAATATCCGCGTGGTGGAACATTGGTAACCGGCCCTTCTATTCGTCTTGCCGAAGTCTTGGCTCAGAATTGGGGCAATATTGACTTTGGGATTCTTGAGCTTGAGCAACGGGAAGGTGAATCTGTTGTGATGGCCTATGCCTGGGATCTTGAGACCAACACGCGACGAACTATCGTCTTTACCGTTCCACATCAAAGAAAGGCTTATGGGAAGATTATTCAACTAAATGACCCGCGTGACATCTACGAAATGGTGGCCAATCAAGCCGCCAGACGTCTTCGGGCTTGTATCCTTTCTGTGATTCCTGGAGACGTTATCGAGATGGCTTTGCAGGAATGCGATCGAACACTTGCTGAAACTTCTAATGAGCCTTTGCCTCAGCGGATCCAGAAGATGGTGAAGGCTTTCCAGGAAATTGGTGTTTCCAAAGAGCAAATTGAGAAGAAACTTGGCCACAAAGTAGAAAAGTGTACGATTCGTGAACTCCTCCGCCTTCGCCGATGGTATACATCTATCAAGGATGGCATGATCAAGCCTGAAGAGATCTTTGGCTATTCTGCGATTCCGGCAAAGAAGCAGTACAAGCATCAATCTGAACAAGAAAAAGACGAAGTTGCAGAAGCAGAAGAAATCTTTGACGAGATGGTAAAGGAGGAGCAAAATGAAAATCGTTAAAGCCTACAAAGTTGTAGAACGATTAGAAGACAGACTGGTCAGCTATCTAAACGGACCAGCTCGAATTGAGTACATACCTAATGAATGGGCAGTGCCTTTAGAAGGTTGCGGGCCTTTAACTGCTTTCAAGACGGTTGGACATGCCAAAGAATTTCTCTATCCACATACAAACAAAGTCATGCGCAATTTCTTAATAGAAACTTTCTTAGCGGAGATATGGGAATGTGAAGTGCAAGTGTGGAATAAGAAACTGCCAAGAGATGAATATGGCGAAATAATTGCTCTCTGGTGTAATAGCCTCAATAGAAGATTTCCTTTGTCAGCGTTACCTATAGGTACCCTTCTTTGTGAAGCTGTTAAACTTACCAAAAAAGTTTGGTCATGAAGGAAGCTAAAGACATTGTTGATTCTCTTCGTCGTGAGATGTGGATCACGGCCTCTCAACTTCCAAGGATAGCGGTTTGTCCTGGGAGCTGGAGGCTTTGCAAGAAGGTTGAAAACTGGCCTAAACCTGAAGAGCCGGAAGAGACAAAGCGTGGAAAGCGGATCCATGCTCTTCTTGAGGGCAAAGAGGTTAAGGCTTCTCTTGAGGAACAGGCTGAGGCTGAGAATGCCTGGCATAGTGTTTCTGTGCTGACGACTCGCCTTTGGGGAAAACCGGTTGCTGATCTTGATTATCGCCGAGAGGTCATGCTGGCTTTTGATGCTGGTGATGTTGGCGTTACCGGTCGATTTGATCTTTTGGTATTCAATGGAGATGAGGTTCTCTTAGTGGACTTTAAGTCTGGGAAACCTGTTGAGGAGGAGAAAGAAAATGCCCAGATTTTAGCGGGAGTAGCTGGTCTTATCCGGCTTTATCCCCAGATCAAGCAGGTCTATGCATCCATCATTTACACATGGAAGAAATACCCTGCTGAAGGGCCGGATTACGTTTTCTTTGGTACTGAAGAGATTCAAGAGGCCGTTCGGTTTGTTGCGCATATTCTTAAGCAAGCTTCTGCCAAGGATGCACCTTTGGTTCCATCAAAGCATTGTGCTTATTGTCCGGCCAATGTGTATTGTGAAGCCACACAGAAAGCGATTGCCAAGTTCGGCGGCGAAGTAAAACCCGATGTGAAAGAATATGTTCAGGCTTTACCGCCGGATCGGCTTTCAGAGCTTCTACTGGCATGGGAAGAGTGGGTAAAGAAAGTTGGGAATGCCCTTGTCGAGGAAGCCAAACGGCGGCTTAGAGAAGATCCTGAGAGTGTTCCCGGCTGGAAGCTGACCAAGCCTACTACGGTACGGAAGATCAGTGTTCCGATCTTGCTTTACAAACGTCTTCGGGATCTTGGAATTCCAACGCAGGAGATCTTCGCGCATGTCTCTTACCCTCTTTGGGCTGTACGCCATCTGATTGAGAAGAAGTTCGGCCCTGGGGAAGAGGCAAAGAAGAAATTGGAGGAAGTCTTGTCTGGGATTATTGAAGAGCAACCAAGAGCACAAGTCCTAAGAAGGGTTAAGCAATGATTGGTTTGCTTTATGTTCATGGGACAGTTCGGATTGCAGAACCTTTTCGGTATGATTCTGCAAGAGGAATTTACGAAGGCAAGGTCGAGTGGGTGTCCTCCCGATACATGGGAGGGTTCGCCAGAAAGTTTTTGGATAAACAAGAGCTTCGAGCAATCATGTTCTATCGGGTTTGCAAGCTGTCTCCAGCTACAAACGTGAAAGGGCAGGTTTTGGTAGTGAACAACGGATTTTTAGAAGTAGATGATCAAGGAATTTATCTGCATATCAGATCAATGGAGGTGATAGGAAATGAAGATGAAACGATTCCCGATCCAGAACAGGAATAAGCCTGGGAGATACGACGAGACAGCAAGAAAAGCCATTTTACTTTACTACAAAGCGCCGAAGAAAGTAGTGAGTGAATGTGGTTTTACGGCAGCTGTGATTTATACCATTTTGAGAAAGCTTGCAGGAAAGGATAAAACGGTGAAGCTGTTCTACTATGACCTCTTCAAATATACTCCATTTTCCTCTAAATGCACGCTTCAGATTGGAATCCAGAAGTTGATTGACGCCGGTTACATCGTCAAAAAGACCTACTTTGAGCCAGGGCATAAGGGGAGAATCATGGAGTTTCGGATTCTGAAATAGAAAGGAGGAAGCAATGAGCAAAGTGAACTTCTGGGACGTTGTTGGGTTCAATGATATCGATCTGAGGGGAGCAAGGTTCCACGAGGAGTATCCCAAGATTAAAGCGAATCGAACGATCTACAAGGCAGTAGAGGCTCAACTTGGGTCTCCTGGTGGAACGATAGATGAATCAGAGGTAACTTTGTTAAGTGAAAAGATCATGCGGTGTTCTTCGAAAGATTTGGATGAGATATGGAAACGAATCGAGAAAACTATTCCCCCGCAATACATTCGGACTGTGAGAAATCGGTTTATGGAATGGAGAAAGAAAGCAGAAAAAAGCTTAGAAAGGAGGAAGCAATGAGAATAGATAAAAAGAGCTTGGAAAACATAATTTATTATCTTGATGAAGCAATTAAGTGTTTTGAGGGGATATCAAAAGCTTCTGCTAGGGCGGCAGCAGGATTGGAGCAGCTTGGGTGGGCTGTTCAGGAAGATAATTGGCGAGAATTTGCGGTTCATTTGGGATGGGTGGCGGAAAATGTGAGAGAGATGAAAAAACTTTACGATAAACTGCGACCTTATATGTCAGCGATTGAGAAAGGAGGTAGCAATGAAGAAAGTTACTCTTGAATGGTATCAATCTATTTACATTGGTGTTCTTGCTCTTCGTTGGCGAGGAAAGCCAATGTTGATTGTTGCGGGAGATGGTCCTGGATGTTGTCGGTTTTTTGTGATAAGTGATACTTTGAAGTTAGCGTTTAATCTGCCGCAAGAGAAACTTGACCAGTGGCGTGAAGATATTCCGTGTAGGGTTTGTTCTGTTGAGTTACATGAAAATGGTCGGTGGGGTTCTGTGGAAGTAGAGCTGAAGGATGATGTTGAGTTAATCAGAGAGGTTGGATACGATCCAATTGAAGGATGGTACATTCAAACAGAGGATTTCGGCGTCATTGCAGTGGCTCCCGATGGTCCAAACAAAGGGATAGAGCTCTTTTGGTATTGACCGATGGTTAGGGTTTCTGCTAAGTTAGCCGGTGGCGGTTGCAGTTAAGTGGCTTGTCACGCACATAGACTCCTCCTGTGGGGCCTCCCTGGGCCATAGAACCTGGGGAGGCCTTAAAATTTGGGTTGAGCAAGGCTTCAAGACGTGGCAATATTTCCCTTGCAGGCAAGGCCTGCTCATGCTTTCCTCCCTTAAGGCCTCTTCCGCAAGTGCTCCCCGGCTCTACAGCTAGGGGAGATATTGGCGGAAAACAAGAAATGAAAGAAAGAGAAAGCAATTATGACAGAGCAAGACATCGTTAAACAGATTCACAAAGCAATGCGAGCTATGGAGTGGGTGATTAACTGTGCGGAAGAAGCCATTGATGAAGGTTATAGAGCAATAGTTGCGCTCGAAAAAGGGAACATGGAACAGGCAATTTTGTATGTGTGGGAAGCCTGCGATTGTGAAGACGCGATAAGGGAAAATTTACAATGGCGGAATGTTGCGGCTCGTTTAAAGGAATTACATCTGCCAGCAAAAGAAGAATAATTTCGGCCCGCCTCGGCGTGGACGGCGACACGCAGCCAGCGGGTACATCGATGCCCGATAAGCAAGCGCCTAGAAGCGTGGCTGGTGGAGCAGCAAAGCTCAGCAGCCGGTTCGACTCCGGCAGGCGGGCCTACTGAAATTCTGCCTTCACCAAGCCCGCGAGAATACCCTTTGTTAACGATGCGTTCTTTCTACAATCCCGTTTTTGTTGGATCCAATAGGTAGGTACCAGGGAAAACAAAAACCCCGCGGGTTTTCTCCGCGAGGCTAGTAAGACGGCCGTGTTTTTGTTTCAACCCTTCATCCCACAACCTCCCAAATGGAGAGCCATCGGCAGCGAATCCGATGGCAAAGGAAAAGCTTAACAGTTGCCTCTGTTGATGTCCAGAAATAAAATAAGGGTGGCTATGGGAAAGGAGCAGGAAGAAAGGAGGGGAAAGACCTGCTCCGAAGGGGTTGGGAGGGGCTCTAAATGCCCTCTCCGCTTTTTAAGCCACCCAGCAATAGAGTGAAACAACTGAAGGAAACAGTCAAGGAAAAGGAGGTAGAAGATGATGACTGTCAAACAACAGAAAGAAATACTACTCAAGTTGGACCTGTCTGTCACGGAAAAAATGGTTTTGGTCGGTCTGATATCGTACGCGGACCAAGGCGGCACATGTTGGCCAAGCTATTCCACGCTCGCAAAGCTTACAAGCTTATCCAGACGCAGTGTAATTAGAGCAATTCGGAGTCTGGAGCAAAAGCAAATCATCAGTCGAGAACCCAGGGGGGCTAGCTCTAATGTCTATCTGTTAAATCTTAAGCTTCTCAATTCTGTAGGTGGTGACACAGAGTCACTAGGTGGTGACACAGAGTCACTAGGTGGTGACACAGAGTCACTAGCGCTGGTGACACAGAGTCACCCTAAGAAACCAATTGAAGTAACCAATGAAGTAACCAAAGAAGAAGCCATAGAAGAAACCAAAAAAGAAAATAAGGAAATTCCTTCTTTTATTGAGGTAAAAGAGTACGCGGAAGCGATTGAGCTTCCAGCGGACGAAATTATCAAGCTTTATCGTTACTACTCATCTTTCGGTTGGAAGCAAGATTGGAGAAAACAGGTTGATGTCTGGAAGCAGAACTGGCTAGAATCTGTGTCCTATGAGCGACCAAAGCAATCCGAATTCCCTGAAGACTCTGGCGAATTTCCTGGCTGGATGCATGAATCCAAATCAGCCTACTTGGTCGGAGTGGGCTGCTGAATGTTACCGTCGCGGAATTCCACCCGCCAAAGCCAGAGAACTTTACGTCCGCTACTCGAAAAAATACTGGACAACTTCCAAGGGAGAAGCGGTAAAACATTGGAAAAAGCTTTTGAACGTGATACGTGAGACGTTAGACGTGAGACGTGAGGAGTTATGACCAGCTGGCAAGATTACATCGGAACCGCCCAAAACATGGAGATTCCCTATCAGTTTGCCGTTGATTGGTGGACCTCTCCACATCTTCGCTCGCGAATTGATTGGCAGGGCCCAGAGGAATTCTTCCGTGTCCAGTGGCAACAGATTCAACCCCAGGAAGAAGAATTCAAACTGTGGTCCTTTATCTCCTGGGCTGATAAATGCGGAATCCCTACCGGCATAGCTTACGGTCTTTGGTGGAAGTTCAAGGTTCTCGGAAACATGCCGATGTCTACTTACAGCTGGACAGCAAAATTGGCCAAGCTTGGATGGAAATGGCTCCAGGAGAAAGAACCCACCCGCCTCAAAGAACCAAGACTCATGTCCCAAGAGGAACTACAACGCCTTCTGGAAGTCTCCATATCTACTGCAGCAAGAGCAGCAACAAGAAGGGTCGAAGTTAACGATGCGTTTGCCCTAGAATCCAGTTTTACAGCTTCCCAGATATCATCTATCTCGGAAACAACAAAAGCCGCTCAGAACGCGTCTCTGCGCAAGGAAACTGTTAACGCCCAAAATGACCAAGAAAAAGCCAATCCTAGCCAAGTTCAGTACGAAGAAGATGTTCCTTTTTGATTGCTCGAAGATTGATCCCGACCGGCTGGAAGAAGCAATGGAAGAGGAAGCTGGTTCCATCCGCCGGTCCTACCTTTTCACGGACCAGTTTTACGAATCTTTGCTTAATCTTATCCAAAATTGCGAAGATTTCCTCTTCGAGCTTGACCGAATTCAGTCTTTGTTGGAAAATGAGCCTCAGTGGAAAGATGCGCAAATTGACCTAAACGGCCATTCAATGGAAATCAGCCAAGTCTTCGAAATGATGGAAGATTTGATATGCGTCATCGGTGAAGATCTGGAAACCATCAAACGATGGCTGGAAGTAAAGGCTGTGATACTGAATTGAGGAGGAGTCATGCAGGAAGTAGATGAGAAACAGGTAGCATTGGAATTCCTTATTGGAGACCTAGCTAACATCAAAGACTATTTGGTGGAGTGTAGAAAAAGGCTGGACGCAATCAAAAAGGGCTCTTGGAAGAAATATTCCTCTAAAGAGCTCCGTGAGAGATTTACTGAGGCAGCAAAACTGTTGCGCAATCTAAGCAAGCTTGAAAAGGAAGCCACAACTCTTCTTCGTTGCGCCTTGAAAGAATACAAAGATGCCCTTCCTGCTCCTCACCAGCTTTGCTACTTCTGTCGATACGCTCACTTCGATAAAAACATGGAATTTTTCTTCTGTGAATCCGATGAAGGCGAATACGACCTTTGTGACCTGTTTTTAGCCAAAGATTGTGGTCATTTTAAGGAGAAATAGCCTATGTACAGAATCACATTACAACGAGCCAAAAGAAATCTTCCTGATCTGGTAAAGCATGAGTGCATTCCGATTGATGAGGTTGATGAAGCTTATGAAGTCCGGGCCGGAGAAATCATTCCCTTTGCATTCCCAGAGAAGTACATGATCCATCCCTGGGGAGAAATCTTAAGAGTAGACCTTCGAAACATACTTATCGACGGCTGGGATTTTGTTGTTCGCCCGCCTGAAGGGATTTCTCTTTTCCAAGGCGGATGGATCGTTGTGAAGAAGCTTGATGAAAACCTGACCCTTAGAAAGACGGAGCTCTTTATGGCTCCTGGGTATTGTCAATAAGGAGAAAGTAATATGAAGTCAGTGACAAAAGAAGAAATTCTTCGGGAGATTCAAGAGACTCAAGAGGCAATGTGCAAAGTAATTTTGCACGCTCAGACGGCATTACATAATGCACATGTGGCATTGTTACAATTAAAAGATGGAGATGTCGATGGGGCAGTTGAGCGCATAAGAAAATGCGAGGATTGTTACTGGGAAATTCGACGCGAAAACCGAAATCGATGGTCTGCAATACTTTCGCATTTGGAGAGAATCACAGAGAAATAAGGAGGGGTTATGATTGGCTACAAATTGGTCCGATTGGAGAAAAACGGAAAAGATTGGTTGCGAAAAAGTTATCTGATGGAAGCGTATGGGGTTTATTACGTTCCCGATCGATGGGTTCGTCCGCAGACTTCCTGTGGACCCCTCACAGTTTTTCGGACATTGAATGATGCACACCGGTTTATAAGATGGAATCCAATCCGAATCCCAGTTGAATTGTGGAAAGTAGAATACGAACCCGAAATAAAGATCCGCAAAGTTTGGATTCCTGGAGTCGATACCCCCATAGAACATCTGGAGATGGGAACCGTACTGGCCAGAAGTGTTCGGCTGGTGGAATGCCTTGAACGAATGCAACTATATGATGAGGCGGACTTATGAAGGTTTTGCTCAAAGTTATCGGAATCCCTCAAGGCCAAGGCCGGCCAAGAATGAAGATTGTGAAGACGAAAGATGGCCAAATCAAACCAATCGTTTTCAACCCAAAGGCCGGAAAATCTTGGAAAGATGCAGTTTATTCTTCCGCGAAACACTTTGCCCCTACTCAGCCTCCAACCGGACCTGTCATGGTCGCTATCCTTTACAGCTTTTCACGGCCAAAGTCCCACTACACTTCCTCCGGCAAGCTAAAGAAAGGCAAAGAAAGCGGGCTTGTCGCTCAACGTCCAGACTTGGACAACCTCAATAAAGCCACGCTCGATGCTTTGACAAATCTTGGATACTGGCGGAATGATTCCCAAATCGTAGCTTTGCTTTCAGGCAAGGTTTGGACGGATAAACAACCAGGAGCAATAATCTTTATCACGGACGAAGAGGAAACAATTCAGGGATTCTTGCAAGAATCAATTCCTACTTCGTTGCCGCGGTTTATGAAAGAGGCAGAAAAGTTCAGAGAGGAGGAATCATGAGAATCTATATTACTCATTACCGTGAAGGATTCGCTGCAGAAAACACTGCTATTTCTTGCGTGGGAAAAGTAGACGGAAAGGTTGTCTTTCATCTTTATACTCCACGCTACGGAAAAGCAAACCCGGTGAAAATCTATGTGGATCATGACGGTCATGTAAAAGTAGAAGCGGAAGGACAAACGATCTATACTCGTGATCCACAACCTGCAACGGCCCCAAAGAAAAAGCACGTGAGAAGAAGGAAGAAGGTAAATGGGCCGGTACGAAAAGAGGATAGCCCGGAAGAGACGGAAAGCTAAGCCAGTCTATGACGAAGAAAAACCCTCTATTCCGGAACACCTTCTCCGGAATTTGAGGAATTTTGTCTGGAATTCAAAGTTCGCTCTCTTCAAAGAATACGATCCAGATCTCACGGTCATTGATCAGCAGATCGATCGGCCGGATAACCTCCGCAACGTTCTTTGGCAGAAAGGAATCTTGCTTCCACGGTCATTGAATCTGATCCGGTCTTACGGACAATATCTGTTCCCTGTTCAAGATCGAATCCTTTCGGTTTACCGACCGTTTGCCAAGCTCTACTTCAGGGTATGGCCACTGAAGAGCAGATTTCGAGGGATCGAAATCCCGATCATTTTCCCAATCCAGAAGATCAAACTTCAGCCGGTTGCTGAATATGAATGGGAACTGATCCCTGGAGAATCTCTGCTCTACAATCTCACGGTCATCGAACCAGGTTTCACGGTCATTGTTCGAGGGGCTGAAACGATGCTGGCCCAGCCCGTCTACTGCTACCCCTCAACTGAACGGAAGTTCAAACTCGGCGAAACCCCTTATTGGCTTGGTCAAGAATACTGGATCCAGGTCGGACCAGGAATCACAACGGCGGAAGTCAGAGGAAAGGGAGAAGAGTTTCGAATTTTGCTTTGCCCAGATGAAAAAATACGCCTTGCGGATCCATTAGCGTTCGAAACAGATATCCGCAAGGCGTGCGTTGTGGAATGATGCTACTTAAGGAACTCAGAAATGCATTTTGCTAACTCCTCAATACTTATCCATTTTTCTATTACTCCTTTTCCCCGACAAGTTGCACATTCTACTTCTTCAGGAGGCAGGTTCCAAGGAGCGTAACCCCAAGAAGACCAAAAATTAAGCTGTTCCTCCTCGCTTTTTTCGTGCATTTTCTTTTCGTAAAACTCTTTCCATGCAGGGCTTTCTACTACTCCTGTACCCTCGCAAGTCTTGCATGAGTATCTAATCAGCACTTCAAGCTTTTTCATGGTCACCCCCTTACGTAAAGCCAGGTTAACGCTATGCATCCCAACACCGCGGCATATCCTTCAACTCGGTTCGCCAAAATTGCCAACGATATTCCAGCTCCGAGCTGAAGGACGAACATGCAAAGCAGAAAAAAGATTTTGTCGCGTTTCATGGCTTGTTTTTTTATCCTAATGCGGTTGAAATGATCAAAAACGTAGATCCGTTTGAGTGATACGCTCGCATGATTTCGCCGATCGGCGGTGTTATACCGAATGTTTCACGATAGAATTCACGGAAAGTTTCTATCGCGAAACGATATTTACCGTCTTCCGGATCTGCTGGATCCAGACGAAACCAACGCGTGAATTTGTTTTGTCCGTCATGCACAGTAATTCTCCAACGCGAACCACGCCAATTAGTCGGACCATAATAAGAAACCTCTACTAGCCAACCGCCTTTAATGTCTGCTGTTGTTGTGGTCATGATTCACCTCCTTTCTAGTATACTTTTTTCAACAGCTTAATTTCTCTACACAGAGCAATTCTGCTCCCAGGTTCTATCGGGAGGAATTCAGTCGGCGACCATAGCCAAACAACATGGTTCTTAAATCTCGGCAATTTTTGATTCCATGGTTTAGCTTCCGCTTCGTACACATCCCAGTATTCACCGCGGAAACCATGTGCTCTTTTGGGAAAGTGGTACTCAACGAAAGAAATCGCTACTTCTAAGTCTTTAAAAGCCACAAGTGGCCCGCAACCTTCTTTTGGTCTAATCCATGTTCCTACATGGTAGACAAGTTGCGCATCCACCGGAGCGTTAACACTAAAAAGAAAACCTCGTTGTCTTCTGATGACTTTGTAAACTTTCATTTTACACCTCCTTTCTACCAACGCTTACGTCGAGCTATAGAAGCAGCAATTTTCTTCGCCGACTCCCAATCATAACCGTGCAAGCAATGCTGAAACGCCGTCATGATATCAAACGGACGATAACCTTGACTTACTAAGGCTTGCCTTACGTGGGAATACCAACGGGATTTTTTAAGGTTCAACTCTCGACATTCGTCGAGAAGACGAAACACCTCGGAAACCAACGCTTCACGGTCACACGGTCGACGGTTCACGGTCAATGAATACAGATCTTTCATAATGCTCATAGACTCCTCCTTTCTAGCCGGCATCTCGCCAGCTTGAGAGGCTCAATCCATGAGCCTCCGGAAGCTGGTGAGATTACATTTCTTCCCATTCCCCTTTTTCCGCGTTATACTGAGCATGTTTATAAAGCCAGGATTCTAATCCCCTGGCGAGATTGGCTTGGTAACATTTGCGATAACCTTCGACAAACCATCGACCGAAGGCGTTTGAGAACTCTTTGATTGCTTCTCGAGTAGCTGGCGTAATGTAAAACCATGTCTCAGTCTGCGTATCATCATCATCAGAATATGGTTCTATCTTAACCCCCTCGGGGATGCGAAATTCTCCGAAGATCTCACGGATCTCGTTATCCGTGAGACTGCGGAATTCATGGCGTACCGTCCACGGTAGCTTGTGTAAGCATAGTATGCCATTGTCTAAACCGTCGGTCTGCAGGCTAATCCATGACGCACGGTCATGGATATTGCCGCAACCGAAGCATACACGGACCTTGCCTTCGCTTAGATCAGCGCTACGTGTTAATGTTATATTCATAACCCCTCCTTTCTATCGTGCTGCTCTCCGCAGCGTAGTCCCCCCTCAAAAGAGGAGGGGGGAGTCGCGCTGGGGAGAGATTAAAACTTTTCATAAGTGTAATGGTCCACGACGAGATAGATATCTTTCCCCCGATGGGGGGTGTTATTAATTAACTTCGACCAAGTGCGAATGTATAATTTGTAGGGGCGGTGATAAGAGGGGTAGTGAGTACAGTTGATAGTCAACAAAGAGTCCCCCTCTTGGGGGACCTTTTCCTCCTCCTCAGGGAGGAGGAGCCATACGTAAGTATTCCCGTCGGGTAGGCTCCAAATGGAGCCCAGGTAATAATTGAGCTCCCAGAAGGTCTTTTGCGCGTGATTGATTTCTACTTGCTTCATAATTTCCTCCTTTCTCAATCTACGCTCCTACCATAGTCCACAATTAGGCCTTAGTCAAGACTCCAAGACAAAATTTTTCCAGATTTTTTCTTTTCGAACAAAATCTGCTAAGCCAGAGAACAAAATATGTGTAGACGTACCACAAAATCCCCAAATCCCCCACATTTCTCTCCCCATCCCGCTATCCCAAAATCCCCCAATCCCCAAAACAAGCTCTCAGCTGAAATGCATCGTTAAAACAAGCCAATTCCAACCTCCAAGACAGATCCCCTTAACCAACCCAAAATCCCCAAAATTCCAACGTTGCAAGAACGTTACCAGAAAAATA
>Ga0190338_1000042_pt1 | contig 28221 bp, 20 predicted proteins | sample 4872041112_MG_FD_163434 | JGI IMG/M metagenome (GOLD analysis project Ga0190338, IMG submission 163434) | Hydrothermal vent sediment bacterial communities from Southern Trench, Guaymas Basin, Mexico - 4872-04-11-12_MG | ecosystem: Environmental > Aquatic > Marine > Hydrothermal vents > Sediment ... | reverse complement strand
GAAGAGTAGTTACCGCCGAAGGGAAGGATGTCACTTCGGAGTTCTTCAAAGGGGGGAAACAGGCAGCGGAGGCGGCGAGGAAGTTCGCCGTTCGCACCGCCTACCTAAAAGAAAAAAGCCCCTCCTGCGGGGTCAAGATGACCTCAGGCAAAGAGGGAGCCTTCCCTGGACTCGGGGTCGCGTCCTTCCTCCTCAAAAGCCAAGGGGTAAAGCTGATCGGAATAGATTAAGCCTTCTTCTTAAGGGAAATACGGACATCTACCGCCCGAGCGCCTTTCCCCTCGGGAAGAACGAGGAAGGGGTTGAGATCGACTTCGGCTATTTCAGGGAAGTCGGAGACGAGCTGAGACACACGGAGAAGTGCCTCCTTAAGAGCTTCTATATCCGCCTTCATCCCTCCTCGGACACCCTCAAGCAGAGGATACCCTTTGATTTTCCTTATCATCTCCTCCGCATCAAACTCGGAGATGGGATGAAGCTTAAAACTCACATCCTTCATTACCTCCACATATATCCCACCTAAACCGAACATCATCAGATGGCCCACCATAGGATCGGAGGAAACGCCTATTATCGTCTCCTTCCCCCCTGAAACCATCTCTTGAACCACTACTCCGAGAAACTGAGCACCAGCCACCTTAGCTGCTCGTTCCTCTAAAGCAGAAAACGCTTCCCTTACTTCAGAATCGGAGGAAACTCCAACGATAACCCCGCCCACATCCGATTTATGGATGATCTCCGGCGAATGGACCTTGAGCACTACTGGATAACCGAACTCCTCCGCATAAGCCACTGCCTCATCCTCATCCTTGGCTATCCTCACCCGGGCAACCGGAATGCCATAAGAAGAGGCAAGCTCAATTCCCTCGAGGTCAGAAAGTTTCTCTCTTTCTTCAGCCCTTGCCTTCTCGATTATCTCCCTTGCCTTATCCTTATCCACCAGGAATTCCTTCACCTCGAACCGGGGACGAGACCTCCAGAGGTAATAATCATACATCCAACGAAGGCATTTGATGGCCGCTTCAGGGAAGGGATAGACGGGGAAACCATTCTTCTCAAGGAAGGGAACGCCTTCATGGTGAGCCCCTGAACCCACAAAAGAGACGAGGATCGGCTTTTTCGCCCCTTTCCCCGCAGCAACGATAGCCTTCGCTGGCTCCCAGGGATCGGTAAGCATAGTAGGAATGAAGATGACCAAAACCGCATCTATCCCTGGGTCCTCAAGGGCAGCCTTTACCACCTCATAATATTCGGAATAGCTGGCTTGAGCGATGGTGTCGACCGGGTTGATCACCGACGCCTCAGGACGGGTAAGGGCTGCCTTCATCCTCTTCTGCGTCTCCTCAGCAAAAGGAGGAACGGAAAGGCCCATCCGAACTACTGCATCGGTGGCAATTATCCCCATTCCTCCACCATTGGAGATAACCCCAACCCTCTTTCCCTTAGGGAGGGGTTGTTTGCAAAGGGCTTTACCCAGATCGAACATCTCCTCGACCATATCCACCCGGATTACACCCGCCCTGTCAAAGAGGCAATCTACGGCGAGATCTGAGCTGGCTAAGGCACCGGTATGGGAGATGGCGGCTCTTGCTCCCTCCATTGTCCTTCCTGTCTTCATTACCACTATCGGCTTCCTCTGCGATGCCTTCGCCGCTACCTCGGCGAACTTTCGGGCATCAGCGAAGGTTTCCAAGTAGAGGAGAATGACTTTGGTGTTTTCATCCTGTGCCCAGTATTCGAGGAAATCAATATTGGAAAGATCAGCCATATTGCCGATGGAGACGAACATCGAAAAACCCGCCTTTATATCCAAGGCGAAATCGAGGATAGCGATCCCAAGCGCCCCAGAATGGGAGAGAAGAGCCATCTCCCCCCGCAGGGCATAGCTTTTGGCGAAGGTGGCATTCATCTTCACCTCGGGCGAGGTATTCAGTATCCCCATACAATTGGGACCAACGAAGCGAATCCCATATTTCTTCGCCACCTTCACCAGCTCCTCTTCCCTTTTTGCTCCCTCAGGACCAGTTTCTTTGAAACCAGCGGAGATGACGACCATCGCCTTCACCCCTTTCCTGCCACACTCCTCGGTAACAGGAACCACAAACTTGGCGGGAACAACATTGAAGGCGAGATCAACCTCCCCTGGTATATCGAGCACCGAGGGGTAACAGGGAAGGCCATGAACCTCCTCAGCCTTAGGATTAACAGGATAGATACTCCCGGTAAACCCTCCAGCTATTAAGTTATGGAGGATAGCATACCCTACGGATTTCTCATTCCGGGAAGCACCGATAACGGCAATTGATCTCGGTTTGAATAGATAATCCAATCGTTTGGTCATTTCTCCACCTCTTTCTCTGTCACCAGATACAATGGGAAAAGAAACACCCTCTCTCTGCTAAACGAATGGATGGCTGGAGGAAGTTTTATCCCAAAACCCTCGCGGAATAAACCCACCTCGCCATCCGTGAAAGCGGAAAGCGATTCCCAGAATCCCTTCTTTCGAGGATAGATTACCAGTTCAACCTTCTCTTCCGCGGGGATACCCGCTTCCTTTTTCGCTATCTCTATCGCCCGGGAGAGACCACCTAATGCATCAACCAAGCCTATACCCTTTGCCTCATCGCCGGTATAGACCCTCCCTCTTCCTATCTTATCCACCTTCTCGGGCTTCATCCCTCTACCCTCTGCCACCCGACTGATGAAATTGTGATAGACAGCTTCTATACTCCTTTTAAGCGCCTCTTTCTCCTTGGGGGTAAATCCGCGGTAATCGGTGTACATCGCTGCCTTCTCGCCTCGAACAACCAACTCCTTATTCACCCCCAATCTCTCATAAAGCTTCTTCATATTGAACTTTCCAGCAAGAACCCCGATGGAGCCAGTCAGGGTGGTTCTATGGGCAACGATCTTAGAAGCAGCTGAGGAGATGTAGTACCCTCCGGAGGCAGCGACATCGGACATTGAGATGACCACCGGCTTTTTCTTCCTGGCAAGCATAATCTCCCGCCAGATGAGATCCGAGGCAAGCGCCGAGCCACCAGGGCTATCTACTCGGAGGACGATAGCCTTTATCTCTCTATCACGAACGGCAGTCTTTACCTCTTTGCGTATAGTCTCCGATCCCATAACTCGCCCTAACAGGGGAACAAAAGAGCTTTCTCCCGTGGCTATGGTCCCTACCGCATAGATAAGGGCTATCCTAGGATAAATCCCTAAGGGCACGGAGGAGCGAACTTTGAGATAGTCGGTGAAGTTTACAAACTGAGGCTCACCGGAGAGCTTTTTCTGAAGTAAAACCCTAAGCCCGTCAGGATAGATTACTCCATCAATGAGGTGCTTCTTCTTAGCTTCCTTTGGGAGGAAGGGGGCTTCATCGATGAGCTTCGCGACCTCATCTCTGGTTACTTCTCGAGACTTGGCAATAACGGAGACAACCCTCTCAAACTGGGAGGAGATTACCGCTTCTTCCATCTCCCGATGGGCAGGAGACATCCTCCTCCGGGTGAGTACATCGGCGGCACTCTTGTACTTCCCTATCCGCTCGAACTCAGGCACTACCCCCACGAGGTCGAAGAAACCACGGAGGAACTGCACCTCATAGGCGATGCCGGTAATCCTGAGCTCATCAGCGGGAGAAAGATAAATCCTATTCCCTGCGGTAGCGAGGAAGTACTCCTTAGTGCCCGGTATCTCTAAATAGACATAAACAAATTTGCCATCCTTCCGGAAGCGGAGGATGGCGTCTCTTATCTCCTCGAGCTTGGCGAGCCCGGATATGAGAGGGGAAATCTTGAACACAACCCCCCTTATCTTAGGGTCATCCCGAGCGATATCAAGGGCGGATAGCACATCGTAAAGGGCGACCACCTTGCCCATCGCCATCCGCTCAAAAAAATTAAGAGGACCCCGTTCCACCAATTCCCCTTTAAGGGGGATGAAGAGTACACTCCGCCTCCCCAGTCTCAGCCCTGGGGAACTTACCAAGGAATAAAGTAGGATTAAGCCAACTATTATTATGAAAGCGAGCAAATAACCAGTTTTTCTCTTCATACCTCGCTACCTCAATCAATTAGATTATTAACGATCACCCCTTTTAGAGAAAAACTATAGCAAATAGTGAAGGATAAATCAATCCCCCCTGGGTAAAAAAAGAAAGTCCCCTAACCTCAACTCACTCCCAATGAGGTTTGAACTGCCAGCGATCGATATGGTAATGTTAAAAGGAGCTTGGTTTTGGACAAGGAGAGATGGAGAAGAACAAAGAGGAAGATAAATTTTATCAACTCCTCGTTAAGGACCTTCCCGGGATCGACCGCTATCCGCTGAACGAGATAAGAGGGAGGATTATTTTAGGTGACGCCCTGGAGGTTCTTCCCAAGATCGATGCTCGATCATTCGATATGGTCTTCATCGATCCTCCCTATTTCCTTCAGCTCCCTAAAAGGAAACTCATCCGCTGGAGCGGCACGGTGGTCAACGGGGTGAGTGATCCTTGGGATCGATTTGAGGATTTCGAGGACTACGACCAGTTTATCCGCCGGTTGCTCATTGAGACGAAGAGGGTAATGAAGGAAAAAGCCACCCTCTGGATCATCGGCACCTACCACAATATCCACCGTATCGGGAAGATAATGCAGGATATTGGCTTCTGGATCCTAAACGACATCATCTGGCTCAAGCGGAACCCGGTACCAAATTTCCTGAAGGTGAGGTTCACCAATGCAACGGAGACGCTCATCTGGGCGGTGAAGGATAAAAAGGTCAAGGGATACACCTTCCATAAAGGATATGCCAAGGAATTTGGAGTGGGCAAAGTGGGAGCTAATGTTTGGGAGATACCAGTCTGTAGCGGGAGGGAAAGGCTGAAAAACGGGGAGGGAAAGAAACTCCACCCTACCCAAAAACCGGTGGAGCTCCTGCGTCGGGTGATTTTGACATCGACCGAAGAGGGCGATCTGATCCTCGACCCAATGGCGGGAACGGGTACCACAGGCTATGTGGCAAAGGCTCTCAACCGGGACTTTGTGATGATAGAGCGAGAAGAAAGATACGCCCTTTCCGCGGAGGAGAGGATCAGAAAAAATGCCAACAAGCCAATGGAAGAGAAGACAAAGTTGGGATAAGATAGATTGAGGTAAAGATGGGTAATTCGGAGAAGGAGGAACCGGCAAAACCAATGGGTAATACTTATTCTCACTCTCGACTTTCCACCTTTGAAAATTGCCCCTATAGATACAAACTCCGCTATATCGATGGGATAAAGAGGGATGTGGAAAACATCGAGGCGTTTGTAGGGAGCTTGGTTCACAAGACGCTGGAGAAGCTCTATCGCGATCTCAACTACGGCAGGATAAACACCAAGGAGGAACTGATCGCTCATTATGAACGGCTGTGGGATAGAAGTTTCCATCCTGGAATAAGGATAGTAAGAAGCGAATACAAACCGGAGAACTATCGTCATTTCGGAAGGCTCTGTATCGAACGCTACTACGACCGCCATACCCCATTCGATAGGGGCACCACCTTGGATCTGGAGAAGGAAGTTACGATTGAACTCGATCAAGAAAGGGGCTTACGCTACATCGGCTATATCGATCGCTTGGTCAAGGTAGAAGAGGGTGTTTACGAGATCCACGATTATAAGACCAACTCCTCCCTTCCTACCCTGGACAACCTGAAGAGCGACCGCCAACTTCCGATGTACCAACTCGCCTTAAAGAGGATGCTTCCCGATGTTAAAAGGGTAGAGCTCGTGTGGCATTTTTTAGCCTTTGGTGAGGAATTTCGGCTGACAAAGAGGGAGGAGGAGCTCGAAAAACTCCTTGAGGATACCATCCTCCTCATAGAGCGGATAGAAAAGGCAAAGGAATTCCCCCCACAGGAAGGGACGCTTTGCTCTTGGTGCGAGTATCAAGATCTCTGCCCTATAATGAAGCATCGGGTGAAAGTAGCCAACCTCCCTCCAGCTGAGGTCAAGGAGGAGCGGGGGGTGGTGCTGGTCGAACAGTATGCCAAACTCATAAGCGAGAAGAAGCGAATAGAAGCGGAGATAGAACGGCTGAAGGAGGTAATCGCCTCCTTTGCTAAGAGGGAGAAAGTTTCGGTGATCCAGGGGTTGACCAACCGCCTCCGGGTGAAGATAGAGGAAAAATTGAGATTCCCTGGGAGAAACGATGCTCCTGAGGAAAGGAGAAAACTCGAAAAGCTCATCAAAGAAAGTGGCCTTTGGGAAAGGTTCTCCACCTTAAGCACCTTCGCCCTCGAGCGGGCGATCCGGGAGAGAACCCTTCCAGAAACGCTTGTCGATAAGATAAGAAAATTTGCGAGGAAAGAGGAAACCCTTTCCCTCTATCTGTCCAAGCTTGCCCGGGAAGAGGAGGATCTCTTTAATTAAGGAGAGGGAATGAAGAAGAAACGAAGGTCCCTGTGGCTCCTTCTCTGGGCACGAGATATAATCATTGCCCTCTTTTTATTCCTCATTCTCATCACCTTCGTTGCTCAGCCGTTTAAGGTGGAAGGTGATAGTATGTACCCCAATCTAAGAAATAGCGAGCGAATAGTGGTGGAGAAACTGTCCCTCCATTTCGGCAAGATAGGACGAGGCGATATCGTTGTCTTCCGTTATCCAAAAAATCCGGGAAAGATCTTCATAAAAAGGATAATAGGACTTCCCGGGGAAAAGGTGGAGATAAAGAAGGGACACATCTATATAAACGGAACCCCCCTTTCTGAGCCATATTTGGATGAGAGGGCGCGGGGAGATGACGACCATCCCCCCGTCACCCTCGGGAATAACGAATATTATCTACTGGGGGACAACCGGGTCATCTCCGACGACAGCCGTGACTTCGGCCCCATCAAGAAGGACCTCATTTCAGGGCGAGCGATATTCATCTATTGGCCCCCAGGCTATATGGGCATAATCCGCTAATGCTCAGCGCCGAATCTCCTTCGCTATCTCCTCCACTGCTCCAAGGAAATAATCGATATCATCTTCGGAATTGAAGAACCCCGGGCTAACCCTCACTGTCCCCACCGGAGCGGTACCGAGCGCTTTATGGAGCCTGGGAGCACAATGAAGACCTGCCCTGGTAGCGATATCGTACCTCTCAGCAAGGAGGCTACCGAGCTTAGGCGCCTCTATTCCCGCCAAGGTAAAAGATAAAACCGCCACACGGTTATCATAACCCGCAGGTCCATAGAAGGTTATTCCATCGATCTTGGAAAGACCCTCGCGGAGCCTCTTCAAAAGCTCCATCTCCCGACGGTGGATATTTTCAATCCCCTTCTTCTCTATAAACTCAACCCCATAAAAGAGCCCAGCAATCCCCAATATATTCACCGTACCTGCTTCTAAGCGATGAGGGAGCTGATCCGGTTGACGGGGGCAATCGGAAAGGATACCAGTACCGCCAAACTTGGTGGGAGCGATGGAAACCCCTGGGGCTACATACATCCCCCCAATACCGGTGGGACCGAAGAGAGCCTTATGACCGGTGAAGGCGACGATATCCACATTCATCGCCCTGGCATTTATCGGAACGATACCCGCGGTCTGAGCGGTATCCACCGTAAATATCACCCCGTGCTCCCGACACCGAGCTCCGATCTCCCCTATCGGTTGGACAGCACCGATCACATTCGAGCCGTGACAGACGATCACCATCTTGGTGTTTCGCTTGAACCGTTTGGGGAATTCATCGGGATCGAGGTAGCCCTCGGAATCAGGAGGGACATAATCGACCTCGATATCTCCCCGGGAAAGGAGATGATAGATGGGACGGAGAACTGCATTGTGCTCAAGATCGGTTATTATCGCGTGATCGCCGGGGCGAAGGATACCGAAGATAACCATATTCATAGCATCGGTGACATTATAAGAAAAAATTAACCGCTCCGGGATCTCGCCGCCGAAGAACCGGGTGAGTTTTTCCCTCGTTCTGCTGATGAGCTCCGCCGCCTTTGTAGCCAAGGAGAACTGGGACCTTCCTGCGTTGACTCCGAATTCCCTGTAACATCGCAACATCTCCTCGAGCACCTCTTTCGGCTTGGGGAAGGAGGTAGAAGCGTTATCGAGATAAACCGTGTGTTTTTCCATATAACCACTCCCTTGAAAATTAATTGAAATTTTCCTATCACAATAAGACATTTTTAGCATAGCGGATGAAAACGGAAAAGGCAAGAGGGCAGATTTGATTTCAGCTTGACTTAGCCTGATCAATGGATTAGAATTTTCTACCTGTTTTTATATCCTTTATATTGATTAAAAGGAGGAAAAGATGAACTATTTCCTTTTAGTAATAATATCAGGAGTAGCAGCGTTAATCTCCGCTTTCCTCTTCGCAAGAAGGGTGAACCGGGAGGGGTTCGGCACCCCCGAGGTAGCGGAGATAACCGGTGCCATAAGGGAGGGAGCGGTTGCCTTTCTTAGCCGAGAGTATAAGAGCCTGGTTCTTTTCATCATCGTCGTCTTCTTTGTCTTATTCTTTTTCATAGAGAAGCTCACCGCTGTCTCCTTCATCGCGGGTGCCTTCTCCTCGGCACTTGCCGGTTATATCGGGATGATGATGGCCACCTCGGCGAACGGCAGGACAGCGAACGCGGCGAGGGGAAGCTTCTCCCGGGCGGTCTCCATTGCCTTTGCCGGGGGGGCGGTCCTCGGGATGTCGGTGGTCGGATTGGGCATCCTCGGCCTCACCATCGGTTATCTCCTTCTCCTTCATCATTTCGGTGGCGATGTGGTCAAGGCAGTGGAGGTGGTAACCGGGTTCAGCTTTGGGGCGAGCTCCATCGCCCTCTTCGCCAGGGTCGGTGGGGGCATCTATACCAAGGCAGCTGATGTCGGCGCCGATCTGGTGGGAAAGGTGGAAAGCGGTATTCCTGAGGATGATCCCCGGAATCCAGCGGTGATAGCGGACAATGTGGGCGATTGCGTGGGTGACACCGCGGGGATGGGAGCGGATCTCTTCGAATCCTATATCGCCTCAACCATCGGTGCGATGACCATAGGCGCCCTCCTCTACGGAGCGAAGGGGGTTATGCTTCCTTTGGCAGTAAGGGGGATTGGGATAATAGCGAGCATCATCGGCGCCCTCTTCGTAAGGACAAAAGAAGGTAAGAAACTCGACTTCCAGGAACAAACCGCCCTCACCCGAAGGGCGATGAACAAAGGAACGATCATCACCTGGACGATCTCCGCCATCGCCATCTACTTCCTCATCAAGGCGATAATCGGGGATATAGGCATCTTCTATGCCGTTCTTGCCGGTCTCATTGCCGGGCTCATCATCAGCTGGCTCACCGAGCACTACACCTCCGATAAGGGCGCTCCGGTACAGGAAATAGCCAACTCGGCGGTAAAGGGGGTGGGAGGAACCATCCTTAGCGGCATCTCCTCAGGGATGGAGAGCGCCTCCATATCCCTCGTTCTCATTGCAGGCGCTATTTTCCTCGCCTATCACTTCGGTGGGCTTTACGGGATACCAATGGCAGCAGTGGGGCTTCTCGCACCATTAGGGATGGTGCTTGCCATCGATGGGTATGGTCCCATCACCGATAACGCTGCTGGCATTGCCGAGATGGCTGGGCTCGGTGCCGAGACAAGGGCGAGGACCGAGGCGCTCGATTCGGTGGGGAACACGACCGCAGCGGTGAACAAGGGCTTTGCCATCGGTACCGCCGTCTTCACCGCCTTTGCCCTTTTCTCCGCCTATGCCCAGGTGATAAAGCTTAAGATGATCGACCTCCTTTCCACCCCAGTATTGGCGGGGTTCCTCATTGGAGGGATGCTCACCCTCCTCTTCTGCGCCCTTACCTTGAAAGCGGTGGGAAAAGCTGCTTATCGGATGGTAAACGAGGTTAGGAGACAGTTCAGGGAGATAGCGGGTTTAATGGAGGGAAAGGCAAAGCCAGATTACAAACGGTGTGTCGATATCAGTACCAGGGGAGCACTCAGGGAGATGGTTCTTCCCAGTCTCCTCGCGGTAGCAGCACCGCTCGTCATCGGTTTCACCCTTGGGGCAAGGGCAGTAGGAGGCCTTCTCGTCGGCTCGATCCTCACCGCTTCCCTGTTCGCCATTATGATGGCGAACTCCGGCGCCTCCTGGGATAATGCGAAGAAGTTCATCGAGGCAGGGCATCTGGGAGGAAAGGGCTCACCTGCTCACAAGACGGCGGTGATCGGAGATACCCTTGGCGACCCGTTCAAGGATACCTCTGGTCCTTCGCTCAACATCCTGATCAAGGTGATGTCGATCCTATCCCTGATCTTCGCCCCTATCTTCATCAAGATGGGACTGCTTTAAGATGATCAAAAGGGATCTCTGGGGCGGGCTCGCCCCGTCGGACAAAAAGACAGAAAAGCCTGACCTCGCCATTGTAGGGATCCCTTACGATGGGTCCTGTTGTTATCGGAAGGGAGCAGCGTTCGCTCCAGCAAAGCTAAGGGACCTTTCTACCAAGTCATCAGCGGTAACCGAAATTGGGAAAGAGATCTCCAAGATAAAGGTGGTGGACTTAGGGGATATAGAGATAGAGCTCGAGCTTTCTTCCTTCTTTTCCCGGGCGGAGGGTGAGATCGCCAAGATCACCTCCTCCGCCGGGTTCACCATCATAATCGGCGGGGATCATTCGATCACCATCCCCGCCTTTCGCGGTTTCGCCGGGATAAAGGATGACGAGGTAGGGATAATCTACCTCGATGCCCATCCCGACCTCTGGGAGGAGTACGACAAGTCGAGCTACTCCCACGCCTGCACCCTCAGGAGGATGCTCGAGGAAAAAAACACCTCTCCCGAGCATACCATTATCATCGGCGCTCGTTCCTTCAACCCAGCTGAGATGGACTACATAAGGGAAACTGGCCTCCTGATGATACCAGCCAAGGATTGTGCCAAGATGGGGGTGGAGGAGGTAGCTGCCTGGACGGTGACGAGGTTTTCGGGGATCAATCGGATCTATCTATCACTGGATATCGACTTCCTCGACCCCGCCTTTGCTCCGGGAACAGGGATCCCGGTTGCCGGGGGGATGAGCACCCGGTTTCTCCTTAATCTACTCGAGATCCTCTTTGAAAAACTACCTATAAAGGCACTCGATCTGGTGGAGATATCACCCCCGCTCGACAATGCCGATATCACCGGCTTCCTTGGGGTCAAGATCATCTTCGAGGTAATGGGCTTTCTCAGCCAAAAGAGGAAGAGGAAGGGTTCAGGAAAATAGCCTAAAGAGCTCGTCGGGGAGATTCGCCTGATTGAGATCGGTATCGGTTACGATATGACGGCTTTCCCCTTCGGCGAGTAGCTCCCCACTCCCTTCATCTATTACCTGATAACCGAAGTGGACGAAATTCCGCTTCGCCTTCTTCACCCAGGTCCTGATTATCACCAGATCATCGTAATGGGCAGGAGCATAGTAACGACAATAGACATCGACCAGAGGAAGGTAAAACCCCGCCTCCTCAAGCTGACGGTAGGTCCTTCCCCGAGCACGGCAGTACTCCGTCCTCCCAATAGCGAACCAGTCAACATAATAGGCATTGTAAACCACATCCATCCGGTCGACCTCGACATAACGCACCCTTATGGTGTGATCGACATAAAACCTATCCGGCGGTTTTGCCTTCATCTTTCCCCTCCACCTCTATGGATATTAGATCAAACTCCTGCCCCGAGATAAGCTCACAGGAAGCAGAGGAACAATCGGGGCAGGTAAAACTCATCCCTTCCTTTATCTCAAACTCCTTACCGCAATCGCGGCATCTCCCCCGAATAGGGACATCTTCTATCACCAACCGCGCCCCAGCGAGTTCAGTATCCTCTATTATACTCTGAAAGGAGAAGGAAAGCGCCTCAGGATCGACTGCGGCGAGCCTTCCTATCCGCAATCTTACCGCAAGAAGGCGTGGATTGCCCCGTTTCGAAAGCTCCGAAGAAACGAGACGAACGATCTCTTTGGCTAAAGAAAGCTCGTGCATCCCTTCTCCTTAAAAGCCTATTAGTATAAATCAGCAACCGCTCTCAGGCAACCATATACTTTCCTTGACAATCAATAGCCTATGCTGAATAATAAAAATTGAAGCCTAAAGGTTGCCATATGGAGAGTTAAATATGCGGGTCATCCTCTACACTGGCAAGGGAGGGGTGGGGAAAACCACCATCGCCGCTGCCACCGGGATGAGGCTTGCTGAACTTGGCTATAAGACCTTGGTGATGAGTACGGATGCCGCCCATAGCCTGGCTGACGCCTTCGATCTCGAGCTCGGTCCTACTCCCAAGGAGGTGGTGAAGAACCTCTTCCTCGAGGAGGTGGATGTGAACTACGAGCTCAAGGTCAACTGGGGGAAGATCCGCGGGTTCATCGCTGAATTTCTTCGTCATCGGGGCTTCGAGGATTTAGCTGCTGAGGAGTTCGCTATCTTCCCCGGGATGGAGGAGCTTTTCAGCCTGCTCAAGCTCAAGGAGTACTACGAACGAGAGGAATATGAGGTAGGGGTGATCGATTGCGCCCCTACGGGAAACACCCTTCGGATGCTCTCCTTTCCCGATGTCATCGGCTGGTATATGGAGAAATTCTTTCACATCCAGAGAAGGATAGTAAAGACGATCCGCCCGGTAGCAGAAAGGATAATCCACGCTCCTCTCCCCACAGACGATGTTTATTACTCGGTAGAGGAGCTTTACCTAAAGATAGATGGGGTGAACGAGATACTGACCGATCCCGACATATCATCGGTGCGGATCGTGTTCAATCCGGAGAAGATGGTGATAAAGGAGTCTCAACGGATCCTCACCTATTTAAATCTCTTCCACATCCCGATAGATTCGGTATATGCCAACCGCATCCTCCCCGAAGAGAAAAGCCCCTTCATCGAGAAGAGAAAGAAGATCCAGGAAGAATACCTTAAGCTCGCTGAGGAGGCGTTCTCTCCCCTTCCTATTTTCTACGCCCCGTTTTATGAGGAGGAGATGATCGGAGCAAAACTCCTCTCCAAAATGGCTAAAGAGATGTTTGGCGATCGCGACCCGGCGGAGATATTCTCCAAGGAGCGACCGGTGATCTACGAAAAGACGGAGGAGGGGTACACGATGAGCCTCCGGCTTCCCAGTGTCAAAAAGGAGGACATAGAGATCCTCAGTCGGGGCGACGAGCTTATAATCCAAATAAAAAATGTAAAGAGGAACATCCTCCTCCCGAGAAGTCTATCCGGTATGAAGGTAGGCGGGGCTCGGTTCGAGGGGGATATCCTCAGGATAAGTTTTCTCGGGGGTGATGAGAATGGCTGAAAAGAAAGAGGCTCCGGAGTATATCTCTATCTGCCCTCTTCTTTCCCTCCTTTTTGCCCAGTTCGGGGATGCGGGCGTCCATCTACTTAAGGCGAAGAAGGAGATCCTCCTTGCGATGAAGTCGGTCCTTGAGGCACAGATAGCCCGAACCGAGGGGATGGTCTCCCGGGCAGAGGCAAAGAAGGAGCCGCCGAAGAAGGTAGAGGTAAAATAAGGATTTAGATATAACCAACCTCAAAATGAGGAAGGAGAACTATATGGAGGAAAGGGAAGGTTTATTTGTGCCGGAATTCCTCGCTAAAAACTCCCTCTCCCGGCGAGAATTCGTGAAATCAGCACTCATTGGTTCAGGGACGCTCGCCTTTGGCGGATTCTTGGTGAAAGCCGAAGAGAAACAGGGAACAGGGGGGGAAAAACCTCGTTATTCCTTAGTGATCGTGGACTACAACAAATGCACCGGCTGTCGCACCTGTGAGGCGGTTTGCTCCCAGGCAAACGAGCGGGTAATAATAGACGGCGAGGAGCTATTGGGTTTAGGAAACCCGGCAGAAGCAAGGGTAAAGGTGGTAAGCTATAACTTCCCTCCGGTGGATGTCCCCAATCGCTGTCTCGAATGTCCCGATGCCCCCTGTATCGAAGCCTGCCCGGTCTCGCCAGATCCAAATACAGGAAGAAAGGCGCTCTACCGCGACGAAAAGACGCTCGCTATAAAGAACGACCCTGAGCGTTGCATTGGCTGTGGAAACTGCGCCCGAGCCTGCGAGCAAAAACGAGTAGGGATAATTAAGCAGGATAAAAAAACAGGAAGACCGACCACCCTTTGCACCCTCTGTGAGGGCGATCCCCAATGCGTAAGATACTGCCCTTATGATGCTCTTACCCACTTCACCGGAGACGGTCGTCATTTCGCTCTTTCCCCAGATAAGATAGCAAAGAGGCTTGCTGAACTCTGGTACTACTCTGGAAATAGGGAGGTGGGGAGATGAAGGGATACTATGGGGTGATCCTCGAGGTGGACCTCACCCAAGGCAAGGTGGAGAAAAAAGAACTCCCTGAAGAAGACGCTCTCAAATTTGTAGGGGGAAGAGGGCTTGGAACTAAGATCGTTTGGGACCATCTCAAAAAGCCTTATATAGATCCCCTTTCCCCGGAAAACCCGCTCATCTTCGCTGCGGGACCGTTTTCCGGCTACCCCTTCCCTTCGGCGAGCAGGGTTACGGTGGTAACCAAATCTCCGATGACCTCACCGGTGAAACCACCAGCCAAAACCGCCTCCACCATCGGGTATTCCAATATGGGCGGTTTCTTCGGTCCTGCCATCAGGTTCGCCGGCTATGATGCCATCGTGATCACCGGACGAGCGAGTAGCCCGGTATATTTGGTAATAGATGGAGACAAGGTCGATATCCGGGATGCCGGTAGGATCTGGAGTAAGAAGGCGAGCGAACTTGAAGAACTTCTTCCCCTGGAGCTCAAGGGAGAGGGGTTTGAGACCTGCTATATCGGTCCTGCCGGCGAGAATCTGGTGAGGTATGCTGCCATTATCCACACGGTGGGAAGGGCAGCAGGGAGGGCTGGTGTCGGTTGTGTGATGGGCTCGAAAAGGCTCAAGGCGATCGCAGTAAGGGGCAAGAAGCTCCCTCCAGTAGCTAACCACAAGGAATATCTAAAGATATTGGAGGAACTCCGGAAGAAATTTGCTTCCTCTCCCTCCACCGCTCGCTGGCGACGATATGGAACCGCTTACGCTCTTCTCTCCTCGAGCGACCGGGGGACTCAAGCGGTTAAGAACTATCGCGAGGGGACCTTCCTCGAAATAGACAGGATAGGTGGAGTAGCAGCCGAGGAGGAACTCTGGGTGCGAGATACCGCCTGCTATGCTTGCCCCTTGGGGTGTAAGAAGATCGGGGTGGTGAGGACCGGGCGTTATGCGGGAACCATCGCCGAGGGACCGGAATATGAAACAGGAACGATGCTCGGCGCCAATCTCCTGGTAAGCAACCTCGATGGACTAATGAGGGAGATAGCCGATGTCGATGATTATGGACTTGACCAGATATCAACGGGCAATGTCATCGGCTTCTTGATGGAGGCATACGATAAAGGGTTGATCGACAAGGCGTTCCTTGACGGGATCGACCTCCGCTGGGGAGATGTTGAGGCAGTGCTCTCGATGATAAAGAAGATAGCCTACCGGGAAGGAGTGGGCGATATCGCCGCTGATGGCCTTAATCCACTGGTAGAGAAGATAGGAGAGAAAACAGCAGAATTCGCCATTCAGGTTAAGGGACATCCCTTAGCTGCCTGGAATGTCCACACCCGGCTAACCCAGGGGCTATGTTATGCCACCGCTAACCGGGGCGCCTGCCATCTTAATGGCCATTCAGCGAGATCCCAGGATTTTAACGCCTTCATTGACTCCACCGGCATCTGCCGTTTTGCCTCAGGAATTTACAGCCGAGAGGGGATAAGCAAGGCGCTCTCTGCCATCACCGGAGAGGCTTGGACTATTGAAGATTGCCGGAAAACAGGAGAGAGGATCTTCAACCTCGAGAAGTGCTTCAATTATCGAGAAGGCTTCCGCCGTGAGGACGATGAGATACCGGAACGGTTCTTCACCGAACCCCTAACCATCGGACCGAGAAAAGGAGCGGTAATAAAACGGGACCAGTTTAAGGAGCTCCTCGATAAATACTATCGAGAGCGGGGCTGGGATGTGAAAACTACCAAGCCATCGCCAGCCAAATTGAGAGCTCTTGGTCTCGATTTCATCATCAAGGGCCTGGGGGACTAAGAGGGCTCGGTTTATTTAAATAAGGATATCGGTTAAAGAAAAAAGAGGGAGGTGTTTTATTCTTGACATCTGAGAGGGAAGAGGATTATATTTAGAGAGGGGTGTTTTTCTTTCTGGCAGCCAAAAGCTTGCCTTATAATTAATAACTCGTACTGGTAATCTTTTATCCCCCAATTATTGTCATAAAGCAGAAGTCGATTTATAAGGGATTTGTTTTCTTAAAGTAGTTTTGAGAAAGGAGGTGCCAGATGGGGAAGAAGATCCGGATAGCCATTGCCGGGGTAGGAAACTGCGCCAGCTCTCTCATCCAGGGGATCGAATATTACAAACTGAAAAAGCCCACCGATGAAGATAGGGAAATAGGCCTTATGCATTATGACCTCGGTGGGTATCTTCCTGAGGACATTGAGGTGGTTGCCGCCTTTGACATCGATAAGCGAAAGGTGGGAAAACCTCTAACCGAAGCGATATATGCCAAGCCTAACTGCACCAAAACCATCGTACCAGAGGTAAAGAGTTTCTCCGATGTGATCGTCCAGATGGGGAAGGTCTTAGACGGCGTTTCCCCACATATGACGGAGTATCCTGAGGAAAGAACATTTCTACCCGCCCCGGCAGAGCCGGTCGATGTGGCTAAGGTATTAAAGGATACCGGCGCTGAAATACTTCTTAATTATATGCCGGTGGGGTCTGTAGAGGCGACGGAATATTATGCCAATGCATGCCTCGAAGCAGGAGTAAGTTTCATAAACTGCGTCCCAGTATTCATTGTCTCCAATGAGAAGTGGGCGGAAAGGTTCGAACGGGCAGGGATTCCAGTGGTAGGGGATGACATTAAGAGCCAGCTCGGAGCAACCATCACCCACCGCACCCTCTCCCGTCTTCTGGTGGACCGGGGCTGTAAGCTGGACAAGACCTATCAGCTCAATGTCGGTGGAAATACCGACTTCCTCAATATGTTGAACCGGAGTCGCCTCAAGCAGAAGAAGATATCCAAAACAGAGGCGGTGCAGTCGATACTCGATGTGCCCCTTGCTCAGGAGAACATCCATATCGGTCCCTCGGACTATGTGCCCTGGCTGAACGACAACAAGCTCTGCTTCCTCAGGATCGAGGGGAGGATGTTCGGCGGAGTGCCCTTCGATCTCGAATTACGGCTCTCGGTTGAGGATTCCCCGAATTCCGCTGGCGTCGCCATCGACGCCATCCGTTGTGTGAAGCTGGCTCGGGAGCGGGGGGTCGGAGGTCCACTTACCTCCATCTCCGCCTACACGATGAAGCACCCGCCTGAGCAGTATCCTGATTATGATGCCAGGGTGATGGTTGAGGAGTTCATCGCGGGAAAAAGAGAGCGGTAATACCGGCGTATAGAGAAGAAAAAGCGGTCAGCAATCGATAATGCTGACCGCTTTTTTTTATACTATCCCTCACTTCTTTCCAGGACCATAGATGACCCTTCCCGGACGGGCTCCAGTATGCTTCTCCCTATCTATCACCAGCTTCCCGTTCACAACAACATAGAGTATCCCCACCGGATACTGGTGAGGTTTGAGGAAGGTCGCTTTATCCTCCACCTTCTCCGGATCGAATATAGTGATGTCGGCGTAAAAACCAGGGGCGATGAGCCCTCGTCTCTCAAGCCGCATCATCGTGGCAGGAAGGGAGGTCATCTTTCTTATTGCATCGGGCAAGGTAAGCCATTTCTTCTCTCTCACATAACGGGCAAGCACCCGAGGGAAAGTACCGTAATTCCTCGGATGAGGAACTCCCTTTCCGAAGGTGACGAAGGAGCCATCGGTGATGATCATCGTAAGGGGAAACTGCATTATCCGCTTTATATCCTTTTCGCTCAGGCAATGGAAGATGCAACTGGCACCGCCGGCAAGCTCGATATCTATAACCACCTTGGCACCGTTTTCCGGGGTGGGGGCTAATCCTTTCTCCTCGGTTATCTCCTTCAAGTTCTTCCCCTCGAGGGAGGGATCAAACCGGCAGGAAGCGATAACCACATTAGTAAGATCGGCTCCACCCCTATCGTGCACGATGTTATAGGCTATCTCGCGCTCCATCTTCGCCCTAAGTTTGGGGCGAGCTACCCGCTCCCGGAACTTCTCCTTCCCCCCCTCTCGCGCCCAGGCAGGAATGAGAACGGAAATACCGGTGGAGGTAGCGGGATAAGGGTACTGGTCGAGTGATATCTCCACTCCCCGGGCTCTCGCCTGGGAGATGAGCTTAAGCGTCTCCTTACTCACTCCCCATTTATCCACCGATGTTACCTTATGATGGGAGATCTCCGCACGGATACCCGCCTCTTCTGCTATCCTTATCGTTTCCTTAACGGAATCGACCACCTTGAGTCCCTCATCCCGCATATGGGTGGCGTAGAACCCACCGTAACGCGCCACCACCCTGGCGAGCTCGATTACCTCCTCTGTCTTGGCATAGGCACCGGGAAGGTACTTGAGCCCGGTGGAAAGACCCATCGCCCCCTCCTCCATCGCCCGTGCCACCATCTCCTTCATCCGGGAAAGCTCTTCGGAGGTAGGGGGACGCGCCTCCATATCCATCACCAATTCCCTTATCGTATTGTGTCCCACCAAGGTGGCGAAGTTGATAGAGATGCCCTCCCTCTCTACCTTCTTAAGAAACTCACCTATAGGATAATGTGAACCGCCGCAGTTTCCCCCAAGAACGGTGGTTACCCCCTGTCGCACATAATTGTCAGCAGTGGGATGCTCGAGGATGTTCCGGTCAGTATGGGTGTGGATGTCGATGAAGCCGGGGCAGACGATTAGTCCCCTGGCATCTATCGTCCTTTTTCCCTTTTCCTTGATCCTTCCGATCTTCGCTATCCGATCCCCTTTTATCCCGATGTCGGCGCAGTACCAGGGATTACCGCTTCCGTCTATTATCTTCCCCCCCTTTATCACCAGATCGTATTTGGGAGCGGGGGTAAAACCGAGGAATAAAACCATCCCGAAAATCAGGAAAATGGCGATAATAAACCCTTTTCTCATCTTTCCCTCCTTTGGTTTCCTCTTTTTATGTTATAGCACACAAAAGAGGGTGGGAAGTAATCAACATTTTTTGAATATCAAAAAAGCGGAGAGCTATAGGGGGTACTCCTACAACATTTACACCACCAAATCGTATGGGGGGATGACGTTGGTAGTGAAGTCCCTCAAGCAGGTTAAATGTGAACCCTTGCAGGCGGTCGCCTGTAGGGACGGGGTTTGTCCCTGTCCGAGCGGTATCCACCGCTGGGGATTCCGTACATATGGATCCAAGGAGGCATCCCTCTAAGTGTTCATATGAAACCCACAGGCGGTCGCCTGGTGTAGTATAAATTCTCTGATTTGTAAGGATAATCCATATTCTCTACAAAGGATGTTGACAAAGAAGGAAGAAGGGGTTATATAAGAAAAGGGTTCCGGGGTCGTCCAACGGCAGGACATGCGGCTCTGGACCGCAGTATCTAGGTTCGAATCCTAGCCCCGGAGCCATTTTGTTTTCTTAAAGAAAATCCATCCCCGAAAGAGAAGAACATTTTTACTAATCCCTACTGACTTCCGGTTAAGAGAAAATACCCCTTTTGAAAAGCGAAGCGACTGACTTTCTACTGTTTTTCTTTCTAATCTTCGTATAGACCCAATTCTCGCAAAGCTCTTTCTACTCCCTCTGGATCAGGCATAATATAATAAGCCCTTCTTCCTCCTCTACTGGTTCTTGTTCGCTTTAAAATCCCATACTTTACGAGGGTTCTCAGTCCAGGTTTCCATATTTTCTTCTTCTTTTTTTCTTCAAGCCTTTTTAATACCCAACTACCTGCAAACTCATTATATTCCCTTGCGCATTCAAGACACTCTCTAACAATGGGGATCCAATCCGGTCGCTCCTTTGCCAATCTTTTTGTACCAGCATATGACATCTTTTTCACCTCCTTGACATTATTTACAGTTAAATGCATTATAATCCACCATAGCCAATTGTAAATAAATTAAAGAACCTTGGCTAGAGAGGCAGATACCAATCCCCCCTAGGAAAATTAAGAGAAATGATTAGAAAAATCTAACAGTGGAAAGGTATTTTATATCTGACTTCTTCAAATCTTAAATATCTAACCCACATAGAACTGAAACAACAAGATATAGCTTTTTGAAAAACATGGTAAGAAGTACGTGAAAACTCTCCTCTTCTAATTTTCAGAGCTTCGTGAAAACTTTGTCGAAATATCTCTTTAACAACCCCACTTGCTCCAACTCCGTTATTACTATCTCGGTAGGAAGATGATTTGTATAATGCCCGATATTTCGGACATCCCTCATCATTAATTCCTCAAATCTTACATCCCCTATTTTCGTCTTGGCGTAAAAAATAACGCTGTTCTTTCTTACAACACAGGAAAAAATCATGCTATTATCTTTATAAAAACCAATATAATGCTTAACCGGAGAAATCTTCAGCCCCTTTCCTCGAGCATATTGCAGAAACTCTTCAACAATACTAACGATCTTCGCGGGTTTACCTTCTAAGTGATACTCTATAGTATATTGGTCAAGCAATTTGGGGCTGAGTATACTATCTTCTTCTAATTCACTATCTGAGAAGAGGATAATCTCCTCCTTTTTCTCACTCAGAAATCTGGATATCTCAATTTTTCTAATTTTGACATTTATCGCTCTTTCTATTTGTGATAACCCTATGCTCAACTCAGCACTAACTCTGTCTATTACTAACAAAATTTGCAAATCTTCCATAGAGTTATCTAAAAGCTCATATACTTCCTTCTTTGTATCCTTTCTAATTTTGTTAAAAATATCCCCATTCTTTTTTATTTCAGCATAGAGGAAATTTCTAACATCATTTAATTCTTCTATCGTGGAGCTCTGAATGAACGAGATAAAATTTCCTAGCTGGGGAAGAATATGTCTATTTATATCATGCCTCTCTAACTCAATTTCTGTTATGTATAACGTTGGCGTAGTGGGATTAGCCCAGATCACTAAAAAACCATCACCGATTGAGTGTCTAAAGTTTTTAAATCTCTTAGATTTAAGCTGTTTCTCTAAAGGAATCCAAAAAGAACTTTTAGAAACTATTTGTTGATAGTGTGTACCAAAAATGTTTTTTAACTCTTTTTCCTTTTTATACTCTACCTTGGTATATTTTTCATCTCCTTTTAACACCATATACTTCATACTAATTCCTTTTCTCTTATAAAAATTAGATCAAGACTCCTCCTGCACCACGATTAAGGTAATTCTCATCTCCTACCTTTCTTCAACGGTCTTGCTTTCTTCTTAAAAAGTTTGCTTACTTCTTTTCTGTCATCTCCTTATAGACTGCTTCTACATTGGCGGAGAGGCGGCGGGTATATCCCTCCATCTTCTCGTACTTGGGGAGCTTAAGCTTTTCCTTCGCCTCCTCGAGAGAAGCGCCACGCTCAATGTACTTCTTCACCGCCGCTCGTAAATCCTTCAAGTAATCCGCCTGGGCGATAAGCCCCTTCTTATCGGTGAGCTTTCCATGCCCCGGTATCACCTCCTCTACCCCGTCCATTGTCATCACCTTTTCAAGGATCTTTATCCAATTCTCGGTATCGGAGCTTGCCCTCCGATCGATGTAGGGGATTATGTTGTTGAACAAGAGATCACCCATATGGATCGCCTTTTCCTTTGGGAAATAAACCAGGATATCCCCGTCGGTATGACCACATCCTGAATACAAAAGCTCGACATCCTCCCCGCCAAAACGGATGATCATCTTCCTCTCAAAGACAACCTCGGGGGAAACCAATCTAAGCCGTTGGTATTCCTTAAGTCGCCTTTGGATCAGCTCGAGCTCCTTTTCTGCCTCCTTCAGCTTGGGGCTTTTTTCCTCCCTTAGTTCCTTCACCTTCTGTTCCGCCTTCTTAAGCTCCTCGCCGTATCTCTTCTTCGTTCTCTCCAGCCCGGGGAGACTAAACCGCTCTATATTCCTCAAGGTGTTTATGTGGGAGATGACCACTGCAGATTCGGGGAAACTCTGGGCACCCTGGATGTGATCACCGTGATAATGGGTGAAGATGAGATACCTTATCGGCTTCTTGGTAACCTGGCGTATCTTGGCTACTACCTCCTCCCCTTGATAGGGAAAGGTTTTGGAATCGACCACCAACACGCCTTCTTCGGTCACCAAAAAGGCTACATTCCCTCCACCACCATAGATCAGATAAAGATTATCACTCACCCTCTCAAGGGTAAGCTCCTCACCCCTCCCTGCCGGGGAAAAAAGAAGAAGGATAAAAAACGCAACCGAGAAAAATAAACTTATCGCCTTCATCGAAATCCTCCTCCCGTGTTTTTATAATTGTTCTTTGCTGGGTTACTTTAATACCCATCACTTTTCCTCAATAAGCTCGGCTAACTCGCCAAGAAGAGCCCTTACCTCCTTATTGCTCTCAAGATAAAAACGAGCCTTGGAAGGACCCAGACCAACCTTCACCGAATAGGCATCCTCCGGCATCACCTCGAACATATCCTCATCGGTCCAATCATCACCCATAGCGAGGATAAACCCCCACTCTTCCTTCGAAAGCCACCTCAGGACAGCTCGCCCTTTGTTCAAACTGACATCCCGGATCTCTATTACCTTGCTCCCTTCCAAAACCCCGAGATTGAGGTTGATGGTGAACTGAAGAAGGGCATTCTTCAACTCCCTGGTCCTCACCTCAGCCAGCTCCGGGTCCGCCTTTCGATAATGCCAGACCAGAGAGAACTCCTTCTCTTCGATGAAGGAACCGGGCGTCCTGTCGGTGTAAAGCTCGAGGATGGGCATTACCTCCTCTTTCCAATCGGCTTTTAACGGCTCGAGCATCTCCCAATCGCCACCTTTCTCCTTCACCCACACCCCGTGCTCCGCTATCAACCCGATATCCAAACCGGAAAACCATCTCGCTAAGACATCTCTTCCCCGTCCACTCGCTATCACCAGTTCGTTCCGCGGGTCTCCCGCAAGAGATGAGAGAAGGGTAATAAGATTGGGATCGGGCTTTGCCTTTTCCGGCTTCCAGGCAAAGGGGACCAATGTCCCATCATAATCGAGCAACATCAAGGAACGCCTACTTACCGAATAGTCCTTGAATAACCTCTTTTTCGCAAGTTCGCTCGTCAACCGCTTTACCCGGAACTCGTCCTGGACCTCCTTTATGTAAAACAGTCTATCCATAAAATCGTTCGCCCATCTTCTGACATCGTATCTCCTTAAGCGATACTGCATACTCCTTATCGCCTCCACCTTCTCCTCAGACGACATAGAAAACGCCCTCCTAAGCGCCTCAGCCACTTCTTTCTCGTCGTTTGGATTCACTATGATCGCCTCGCCAAGCTCCTTTGCCGTCCCTGCCATCTCACTTAAGATAAGTACCCCCTCCCCTTCCCTCTTGGTGGCGATAAATTCCTTGGCTACCAGGTTCATCCCATCTCTTAAGGAGGTAACCAGAGCGACATCGGCAATGGCATAGAGGGCAAGAAGGGAACTGAACGCTAACGGGCGCTGAAGATACCAGATGGGCATCCAGCCGAAGCTACAGTGTTTACCGTTTATCTCCCCCACCAGCTCATCGACCTGCCGTTTGAGGGAGGCGTAATGATCCACCCCTATCCTCGAGGGAACCACCACCAGGATGAGCATCACCTTTTCTTTATATTCCGGGTTCTCCGTGAGGAATAGATCGAACGCCCGTAGCCGTTCGGGGATCCCCTTGGTGTAATCGAGCCGATCCACCGAGAGGATGATCTTATAATTCCTCACCTTCCTCCTGATCCTGCTGATCTCCCTCTGAACCGAGGGATCCTCCACTGCATTGGCAAATCTATCGTAGTCTATTCCCATAGGGAAAGCGTCCGCTCGCACCACCCGATCGCCAACGAACATCTGCCCGAAGGTCGGCTCATAACCCAATATCCTCCGGACACTGCTTAAAAAATAAAGGGCATAATCGTAGGTATGAAAACCTATGAGGTCCGCCCCCAATATCCCCTCCAATATCTCCCTTCGCCAGGGAAGGAGACGAAACATCTCGAAGGAGGGAAACGGTATATGAAGGAAAAAACCTATCTTCGCCCCGGGTAGCCTCTCCCTGATCAGCTTGGGGAGCAACATCAACTGAAAATCGTGGACCCATATGATATCCTTCTCCTCGGCGACATCGAGCACCGCCTCGCAGAAGATCTGGTTCACCCGCTTGTACGCCCTCCAGAACCTGTCGCTAAACACGGTATAAAGGGGGAAATAATGGAATAGGGGCCAGATTGTCTTGTTGCAGAAACCACGATAGAAATTCTCAATATCATAAGGGGAAAGAAAAACCGGGAGGCAATTCTCCTCCCTTAGGATTTCCTCTATCATCCTCCGCTCTTTTTCTCCGCCACTAAGCACAACCCCGGGCCAACCGATCCATAGGCTCCGGTACGACTTATAGAAAGAACCCACCCCGGTGGCCAACCCACCAACACTCGGCTTCAAGAAAACACTTTCCCCCTTCTTCGCCACGCTCACCGGAAGCCTATTGGAGACCAAAAGCAATTTACCTTTGTATTTCTTCAGCATATTAAAAACCTTTGCCGATTTAGCTTAAGCTAAAAATGATTATATCTCAGAAAAGGGGAAAAGTTAAGGGAAGAATTCAAACTACCCGGCAAGAGAGCGTATAAAAAGAAAGAAACCTTCCCTCCCCGTAGGACAGGAAATCCCTCTCACCAAGCAAAGTATTTACTATTATAGATTTTAGACATAAAGAAAATATACTTAGCTCAGAAGGTCACACAAGAGATCGAGATAATCGATCAGGGCTCTGGTGATGAGGAAGTTCTTCCTAACCGTCTCCTTGCCCTTCTTTCCCAAACCCTTCGCCAATTCGGGGTCCTTCAAAATCTTCAATATCCTTTCAGCAAAACCCTCTGTATCCCTTGGTTCGACCAGGAAACCGCTCTCCCCATCCTTTATCTGAAGTGGGATACCGCCCACATTGGAGGCAACTACCGGTTTCTCCTTCCATAAAGCCTCGGTCACCGCCAGCCCAAATCCTTCCCGGATCGACTTCTGGACGACCACCGCCGACCGCCGCTGAAGGGCATTCACCAATATATTGTTATCGTAGGTGATGAGAATGATATCGCCTTTCTCCATCCACTTCTTTGCCTTTTCCTTAACCTCATCGTAGATGAGGGCTCCTTCGGGATCGTCGGTCGCCATATTCCCGCAGAGGACCAGTCGGCAATCAACCTCCTCCTTGACCAGCTCGAACACCTCTATTACCCCCTTCGGGTCCTTCCATTTATCGAATCGCGACACCTGGAGTATTATAGGCTTATCGTTTGGGATGTTGAATTTCTTGAGATATTTAGCGATAACCTTGGGCGCCAGCTCCTTATTCTTGGGGGAGAGGGGATCGATGGTGGGATAGATCACCCTCTGTTCTATGGGGATATCCTTGCGGTATTTCTCATCGGAGATGATCATCGCATCGTACCTGAGGATGAACCCCTCGAGGAAACGCCACAGCTCCCGGTTGGGATGGGACAGGTCCACATGACAACGCCAGACCCAAGGTTGTTTCTTCTTATAAAACTTAACCAAAGGAAGTGGCTGGGGATCGTGGATGAAAACACAATCATGGTCGATGTGGGTATAGGAGGAGAAGGTCTCGTTGGCTTGGATGTAAAGCTTCTTCTTCATCTCGGTGAAATTTATCGGCTCCCCCTGGAGGGCGTTGTGGAACTTCTTGGTGATGGTGAAGAAGTCCGGGTTCCCGTGAAAAAGGCGCCAGCCCGCATCAACCCCTATATCGTTCATCAGGGGGATGAAGCTGTTGAGGATCTCAGCAACCCCACCACCGATACAGGTGGAGTTAATATGGAGGATATGCACTCCATAAAGGCGCCTCGCCCGCCTGTGGATATCCGCTATTACCTCCTTCCCTACAATATCCCGATAATCCTCCAAGGTTCGCATTTATCACTCCTCCTCCCCTTAGTGCTTCTTTTTAAACCCGTTAATCATCATTTTCCCCAAACTATTCAAAATACGGCAATAATTTTAGCTCCAATCCACTATTTTGTCAAGGAGGAGATGATAAAGAAGTTAATGAGTTTTCTTAACATCCTTCAAATGAAAATATATGATAAGCTTTCAAAAATATTTGACCTACCTCTATCATCAATTTAATATAATCTCTTAGGTCAAGAAGAAATCTTAAATAAATCGGGATTATAAGATGTGGATAGATGAACTCCCCGAAAGCCTTAAAATCCAAGATGAAGAGCTCAGGAATTGCCTTAATAACACCAAACTACGGGCGGAGAAAATCTGGGAACCTCCTCTTCTCCTTCTTCATTATACAGATCACTCCCCGGCACACTCCGAGAGGATCATTGAAGCCCTGGGGAAATTACTCCAAGGGCATCCCAATTTGTTAAACGAGTATGAGCGTTTTGTCCTGCTTGAAGCAATATACCTCCACGATATCTCAATGCAATTCCCCACCTACGCTGGTTTACCGAAAAAGGAGCAATATTCCTTAGCAGAGTTAGAAAAGGTCAGGGAAAACCACCATCTGATAAGCGCCAAGATGATCCTGGAAAGCATCAAGAAAGGATCAGATCTGCCATTGGGGTTAGAATCAGAAGTTTGTAGACGCCTTGCCGACCCTATAGCAAAGGTTGTTCAATACCACCGAAAACTGGACCTAAACGACCTTGAAGATACCTCTATCGCGGGCAAAGAAATAAAACTTCGACTCCTATCCGCGCTTCTCCGCCTTGGCGACGAATTGGATGCAGATTGGCGAAGGGTGAAGATAGAGGTTTTGAAACGGCGGGAGATCCCGGTGGAGAGCAAATTCCACTGGTGGTCTCACCATTATGTCAAGAGTGTCTCAATCAAAGAGGGACATATAACATTACATTTCGGGTTTCCCGAATCCTATAGGAACGATGAAATAACCGAGGTATTTAAGAAAAAAGCGGATGATACCGTCAGAAAGACATTCCTTGAGACCTACGATATCCTCGATAGCTACGGGTTAAGGCTTTACCGCGATATCGAGGTTAAAGAGGAATATGTCCCTGAAGGGGAGGTGGAATTGATACCTCCTGACCTCCGGGAGTATATCGAAAAGAAGGTATTACTACTTGAAAAACGCTCCCAAGAAAAAAAGGCTGAAAGTGGCACCTTCTGGTATGTGGATGGAACCCCTTACTCCGATGACGCTGAGGTTAGAAAATGCTTAGCCACTATCTTCAGGCTCAGCGATGAAGGGAAAAACTTCGAGGCGGTGAAGGAGATAGAGTGCTGTCGTATTCTCACTATGGCGCCGAGCGATAAGATGACCTTCTTTCTCCTTGCTGGTAACTGTTACTACACCCTGGGTAATTTAGAGAAAGCAGAGGAATACTATAAAGATGTGTTAAACCTCTGCCAAAGGAAGGATCTGCAGGAGATCTACAAGGAGGCGGTAATGCTGGCGAAATCTGGTGCCTTGGGGAACATCGGACTCATCTACCAGAACAAAGGAGAGATCGACAAAGCACTGAAATACCATAAAGAGGCATTAAAAATAGACCGAGACATAGGGTATAAACAGGGGGAGGCAAGCGACTTAGCGAACATCGGACTTATCTACCAGGACAAAGGAGAGATCGACAAAGCACTGAAATACCTCGAGGATGCATTAAAAATAGACCGAGACATAGGGTATAAACAGGGAGAGGCAAGCGACTTAGGGAATATCGGAGCCATCTACCAACACAAGGGAGAGATCGACAAAGCACTGAAATACCATAAGGAAGCATTAAAAATACACCGAGACGTCGGGTATAAACAGGGAGAAGCAAGCGACTTAGGGAACATCGGATCCATCTACCAACACAAGGGAGAGATCGACAAAGCACTGAAATACCATAAGGAAGCATTAAAAATACACCGAGACGTCGGGTATAAACAGGGAGAAGCAAGCGACTTAGGGAACATCGGATCCATCTACCAACACAAGGGAGAGATCGACAAAGCACTGAAATACCATAAGGAAGCATTAAAAATACACCGAGACGTCGGGTATAAACAGGGAGAAGCAAGCGACTTAGGGAACATCGGATCCATCTA
>Ga0190338_1000041_pt1 | contig 28254 bp, 28 predicted proteins | sample 4872041112_MG_FD_163434 | JGI IMG/M metagenome (GOLD analysis project Ga0190338, IMG submission 163434) | Hydrothermal vent sediment bacterial communities from Southern Trench, Guaymas Basin, Mexico - 4872-04-11-12_MG | ecosystem: Environmental > Aquatic > Marine > Hydrothermal vents > Sediment ... | reverse complement strand
CCCATCCCGGTTCTTAACCACGGTGCGCACGGTGGCGGTTCTCGTTTCGTTATTGATCAGGTCGCTGATATAGATCACTTTTCCCCTAAAGACTTTATCTGGATAAGGGGTAACCGTTACCTCTACTCTTCCTCCAAGCTTTACTTGGGCAAGGTCCTTCTCATATACCTGGGCATCCACCCAGACCTCGCTGGTATCCATTATGGTGAAGAGGTCATCCTTTTCCGCTACCAACGCTCCTAAGATAGCGTTCCGCTTCACCACCTTTCCCGGAATGGGGGAGCGGAGGGTGATCACCGGGTTAACCTTATGCTCCCTCTTGAGTAAGGCTACATCGTCTTCGGTGAACCCCATCACATGGAGGGTTTTCTCCGCTGCCTCCAGATTGGCTTGGGCTATCTTGTATTGGGCTTCTGCATCGAGGAGCCTCTTTTTCGGGGTTATATGTTCGGCAAAAAGTCTTTTTTCCCGCTCGTAATTTATCTTGGCGAGCTCCATTGCAGCATAAGCCTTATAGAAGTCCGATTTAGCAGTTGCCACCTCAGGGCTTTCCAAAATGACCAGTGGGGCTCCCTTTTTTACCCAATCCCCTGGATTTACAAATATCTTGTAGATCCTTCCCTCAAAGATGGGACCGACAACCGCGATCCTGTTCTGATCGGCAGCTATCTTCCCTGGGGCGGTGATTACATCGGAGATGTCCCTTATTTCCGCTTTAGCAACCTTTATCTCGAGTAATTTTACTGCTTCGCTGGATAGCTCAACGGTTTCTATGGCTTCTTTATTCCCATCCTTTCCCTGAAATCCTCCTCCCCTTTTTCTTATGCGTTTTCTCCATCCTTTCCCAAGCTCAGTTTTCCCTCCAGCGGTACCTGCTTTTAAGGTGGAGGAGGAGTTGGTCGTTTTTCCTCCCTTGCAGGCGATAAGACTGGGAGGAAGAAGTGAAATGGTTAGGAGAAAAAAGGAGGAAACGCCGATGATAATGATCGTTTTTTTCATCTTGTTTAGCCTCCTACAGGCTTTCACCCACCGCCTTTTCAAGCTCAGCTAAGGCGGCATTGTATTCAAAGAGGACCTGGGCATAGGAGATCTTTGCTCCAATGAGGGTCCTTCTTGCTTCGAGTACCTCAAGGTTCCCTACCTCTCCTTCCTCGTAACTTCTGATGGCGATTCGGTAGACCTCCTCTGCCTCAACCAGGATTTCCCTTTCATAGAGCTTGATCCGTTCGGAAAGCGCCATCACATTGAGGTAGGCGTTCTTTACCTCGAGCGATATCCGGTTCTTGGTTGATTGGAGTTCCGAAAGGAGCGATTGGAGATTGGCGTTCGCCTCCGCTATCTCCCCTTGTTGTCTTTGCCAGAAGAAAAGAGGGATGTTTAACCCAAACTCGACATCCCAGTAGTTCCGCTCCCCGAGGACCCTATGACTACCTATTCTAAGGGAGAAATCGGGAAGGTAGCTCATCTTGGCAAGTGATTTTGTATATTCCTCCCTCTTTATGGCAAATTGGAGCCCCTGGATCTCGGGCCGAACAAGGTAGGCTCTTTGGGTTAGTTCGCTTAGGGTATATTTGATCCTTTTTGCTTTAAGCTCGCCGGCGACGCTGAGTGGGGCGTTCATATCTCGGGCGAGGAGGAAATTGAGTTCCGCCTTGGCAAGAGCGAGATCGTTCTCCGCTACCTTCAGTTCATTCCTCGCTTTAGCCTCCTCCACCCTTGCCCGTAGCACCTCGAACTTGGCTACCGATCCCGCTTCGAAGCGGAGCTTCGCCATCCGGAGGAAATCCCGAGCCAGCTTCAGGTTCTCCTGGGCATACCTTACCTCCTCTTCGGCGAAGAGGATACGGTAAAAGGCAGTTTTTACCCCGGCAATGAGCTCCCTCTTGAGTGCCTCATAGTCCTTCTTCACCACTTCCGCATCCGCAGTGGCTGCTTTTCCCCGGATGATCCTCTTGCCCGGGAATTCGATGGTTTGGGTTATCCCCATCAGGGTTTCCCCTGCTTCCTTGGGTTGATAAAACCGGGGGAGAAAATCGCTCTCGTAGTAGATCTCTGGCTCAGAAAATGCCTTCGCCTGTTTGATCCTCGCCTTTGCCGCTTCGTACCTCTTGAGGGCAGCAGCGATATCGGGATTCTTCTTTAGGGCGATCGCCACCGCTTGATCTAAAGTTAACGGCTCCTCAGCCAATAGAGGGGGTAAAGCCAATAGGGAAATAAGGAGAGCTAAAATGGCAACCTTCTTCTCCATATGCTATCTCCTATGCCTTTAAGTTCAGAAAATAAAGACCCATTTCTTTAAGCTGTTTATTTTAAAGGCAAGTCGTCTGAAAGTAAATTGGAAAGGATGGAGGAGCCCGATAATTGATGGGGGATTGCTGAGATGATAATAGGAAGGGGGTGCTCCTCTCCGGTTTTAATAAACCGTTACATAAAATGTGGTTTGTAAGCAGGGGAGGAGCACCAAGTTTGGTTACTAAATTGTTTAAAAGGAAAGCGAAGGGACATCTTATTGGGTCCCCAACAGATGTTAGATCGGTTAAGATAATCCCTTCTTTTGGCGGAGGGACAAACGCCCTTCCAAAGATAAGATCATCAGTTAGAGGAGAGGTGACCCTTAGTTCACTTAGATGAAAGTAGGCATGGAAGAGAGAATAGTTGGCGTAGAAGAATGAGGTAGTATGAGGAGAATAGTAAGACAAGAAGATATATCCTACCCGATTTCTTCAGTTTCATAGTGAATACCAACTCTTAACCTTATCCGAAGAGGGGAGTGATGTCAATATAAAATAAAAGGGGGCTTCTTAGTTTCCTTCAGTAGGGAGGGGCGAGTTAGAAATGTATCGTTCCTCCGACGAAGAGGAACCTGGGTCTGAGTGGTCCCCAGACATATTCAGTGTCTTTAGTAGTTACATCCCATTGGACATAATCAAAGATGTTATCCACTCCAAAGCGGAGCTCATAGTGCTTCCCGATCTTTCTCGTAAGGTGAAGGTTCCAAATGGAATATGAAGGGGATCTCCATTCCCTTACTATTTCCCCTCCTTCATCGGTGCGGAGCACCTCCTGGGTGAGCATACTTCCCACCAGCTCTCCTTCTAAGAATATATCCCAACCCGCTTTCCGATATGTGATGTTGAGGTCGGCACTGTGTTTGGAGCGGAAGGGGAGTGGTTTTCCTTCTGCCAAATCCATCGCGTCAAGGAAGGTGTAGCCAAAGGAGAAGGAGAGGTTGGAGAAGGGACTTCCGCTAAGGATGAACTCCGCTCCCTGTGCCCTTGCTTTGCCCACGTTGACATAGGAATAGACGAGCTTGTTTATCGCCTCATCTTCGCCTATGATTTTTCCCTGGATCATATCCCTTACCGTGGTACGGAAGAGAGCGAATTCAGCCCGCAACCTGGGAACCTTATAGACGAAGTTAATATTGTAGGTACGAGAGGTTTCTGGACGAAGATTTGGGTTTCTTACCACCTCATAGCGGAAACCGCCAGGACAATAATGCATCTCCTCAAAGAAGATCCCGGGAGCCTTGAACCCGGTACCGAAGGAGGCGCGGATGGTGATCTTGTCGTTCGGTTTATACATCAGGCTTCCTCGGGGGCTGAAGTAATCCCCGAATTGGGTGTGATGGTCGTAACGGCCGCCCAGGAGGAAGGAGAAATCTTCGGTGAGCTTTATCTCATCTTGGAGGTAGATTCCACTCTGTTCGAGTTCTGCTTTCCCGAACCTCCTCGATTCGGCGATCTCCTCTTTTTTATACATATAGCCCGCGGTTATGAAGTGGCGCTTCAAAAGGAAACGGTTGTATTGAACATCCAAGACCCCCAGGGTGTCGGTAGCGAGGTACCAGTTCAGTTCGTATAGGGCATTTTGATGATGCTTCGACCAGTTTGCCCGTACGGTGATATCCGAGGCTTCATCGGGCTTGAAGCTCCAGTTTCCGAAGAGCTCGGTGCGATGGGTAATGATGTTCTCCGTTATCGCTGCCGGGTTTTCCCCGGTACTTCCCTTCGGTCCCCCAAGACGGTTCTCGTCATAGTAGTTTATGTGGAAGGTTAACTGAGATTGATATCTTTTTGAGATATCCAGACCTATCTTCGCTGAATAGGTGTTTCTGGCATACCTCACCTGGTCAGAGATGCCATCGTGGTTGATGTCGATTCCATCAGAGCTGTTCCTCTGGAAGCTGAACCTCCCTCCTATCCTCTTGTACTTTCCGCTTAGGCTCATATTGTAGGCTTGGGTGTTGAACGATCCATACTTGGTGCTGAAGTGGAAGCTCGGTTTTGAGGTTATCGGCTTGGTCACTATATTGACCATCCCCACCAAGGCATCGCTCCCGTAGAGAGAGGAGCCGGCTGACTTGACCACTTCTATCTGCTGAATATCCTCGGTGGGGATCATCGAGAGTCCGTAAACCGTAGCCAACCCACTATAAACCGGCATCCCATCAATGAGTAACTGAACATGACTTCCGCTCAAACCGTAAACCCTTATCTCAGCCGCATTACAGATGGAGCAGGTCGTCTGCACCTTTATCCCCGAAGTCCCCTTAATCGCCTCAAGGAGGTTCTCCGCTGCCTTTTTCCTAATGAGATCATCGCTTATCACCGTGGTAGGGACAGGAACATTGTCCAAGAACTCCGGTCTCTTAGTGGCGGTAACCACTATTTGTTCACTTAGTTCCCCCAGTTTCAATTGGAAGTTCTGCTCGATGGGAGTGGTTGAGCTTATCTCTATTTTTTTCTTTATCGGTTTAAAGCCCTCAACCTCGATTCGGAGGAGGTATCTTCCAAAGGGGAGCATCCTAAACTCGTACACCCCTTGATCATTGGTAACCCCGGTTATCACCTGGTGTGTTTTCAGGTTTTCTAAAGTCACAGTAATGCCGGGAATAACCGATTTCTCCGGGTCGAGGATGTAGCCCCTAATCGCTCCGTAGGTACTTGTTCTTAGTCTTTTCCTTGCTCTTTTCCTCTTTTTCCTGCCTTGGCTGAAAATGGGGTCCTTTTTTTTAGTGAGGGCCTCTCCATTTATCTCATCTCCAAAGGTAACGCCAGAGATAGCCGAGATGAACAAGGTTATTAAGAATATATATGAAAACCTTCGCATCTTTCTCCTCCTCAATAAGGATTTAAATGGAGATATAAATTATCTCTCTCGAGATAACTCTTTTTGGATCTAATCGCTCTAACGAACTAAAGGAAGAAAATGGTCGGTGGGGCTCGGGGAATGGCGAGAGAAGCGATCTCCTCAATTACCGGGGCTTCTTTCCGTGGTTTGAAGGAGGATATAAGACTGAGTTCAACTAAAAATTGAGTGGGTGCCCCTACTTTTGAGGAAAGGTTATTTATCAGAAGAGCAAAGGGGCAATCGAGCCCCCCCTCATCAACGGGCGGAGGGGATATACTCTTCTTCCCACTCTCGTGGACAAGCGTTTGATGAATGAAGATGTCATCTTCAACAAGGGGGGAGGAGGCGAAAGCAAATAGGGAATGGAAGGTGTAATGGGCTAAGTCAAATGTGGTGTAGAAAAAGAGATAGGAAAACGCAATTAGAAGGATTGCCCCCTTTTGTCGCCGAAGAAAATCCATTACCCCTTACTCCTTCATTTAAGGATAGAAGAAATGGCGTTTTAAGTCAAGGGGTAAAGAGAAATTACGCTTGACCGTGAATGGGGAGTTTTTATAATAAAGTTGAAGGTAGTACCGAAGGAGGTGGAAGGTGGAGCAGGTTTATATAGAGGATATCGCTTCAAAAGAGGGTGTTGAGGTTTTAATAAAGGGATGGCTTTATAACAAACGTTCAAGCGGTAAGATCCACTTTGTCCTCGTTAGAGACGGGACCGGCATCATCCAGGGGGTGGTGAGCAAGGCGGATGCTACTCCCGAGGCTTTTGATCTGGTCGAGGAGCTCACTCAGGAATCGGCGATAATGGTGAGCGGTACCGTGCGGAAAGATGCGCGTGCTCCCGGAGGGTATGAGCTTTTGGTAAAGGACATAAAGCTTGTTCACCTTGCGGAACCTTATCCCATTACCCCCAAATCGCATGGCATCCCCTTTTTAATGGACCATCGCCATCTCTGGCTCCGTTCCCGGCGGCAGCAGGCGATCTTGAGGATAAGGCATGAGATTATAAGAGCTTGCCGTGATTATTATGATTCCCGAGGGTTCGTATTGATAGATGCCCCTATCCTTACTCCTACTTCCTGCGAGGGAACGACCACCCTCTTTGAGACAGATTACTTCGGGGAGAAGGTTTACCTTACTCAGAGTGGACAACTCTATTTAGAGCCTGCGGCGATGGCATTTGGTAAGGTTTACTGCTTTGGTCCTGCCTTCCGTGCCGAAAAATCGAAAACGAGGAGACACCTCATAGAGTTCTGGATAGTCGAACCCGAGGTCGCTTATGCTACCCTCAGTGACATTATGGACTTGGCTGAGGATTTTATCTGCTACATCGTGGAGCGGGTGCTTACCGAGAGGAGGAGGGAGCTCGAGTTTTTGGAGCGAGATATCTCGAAGCTGGAGAATATCAAGAAGCCCTTCCCCCGGGTCACCTATGACGAGGCGGTTGCTATCCTCAAGGAGAAGGGGGTGGATTTTCCTCTCGAAGACGATTTCGGAGCCCCAGAGGAAACCCTCCTTTCGGAGCATTTCGATAAGCCGGTAATGATTCACCGCTATCCTACCAAGGTTAAAGCCTTTTATATGGAGCCAGATCCGGAAAGAGAGGACAGGGTGCTCTGCGTCGATGTCCTCGCCCCTGAGGGATACGGTGAGATAATCGGTGGAGGCCAGAGGATACACAGTTATGATCTTCTCCTTCAAAGGATAAAGGAACACAACCTCCCCGAGGAGGCTTTTCGTTGGTACCTCGATATCAGGAAGTACGGCTCCGTCCCCCATAGTGGATTTGGGCTGGGGATCGAGCGAACGGTTGCTTGGCTCTGTCATCTCCCCCATGTTAGGGAGACGATCCCTTACCCCAGAATGCTCAACCGGCTCTATCCCTAAAGGTTCCCTGAAGAATGATAAAAAGAGTAGGACTGATAAGCTTGGGGTGTGCCAAGAACCTGGTCGATTCCGAGGTGATGCTTGGCTATCTCAAGAAGGCGGGCTATGAGATCTCGGATGAACTTGAGGAATGCGATGCTATAATTATCAATACCTGCGCTTTTATCGAGGAGGCAAGGAAGGAGGCGGTTGATACCATCCTCGATGTAGCTGAGCTCAAGAAGAAGGGGAGGTTGAAGAGGTTGATTGTCGGAGGCTGTCTTCCTGAGCGTTATAGGGAAGAACTTCTCTCTCTTATGCCAGAGATAGACCAGATCTTCGGGGTGGATGAGGTTCCTCGCATAGCCGATATTTTGAAGGAGGGAAGATCTATCTCCGTAAACCGGAAGAGGAGACCTCATTACCTCTATAATGAACGGAGTCCTCGTATCCTTGCTACCCCTCCTTATACCGCTTATGTCAAGATAGCGGAGGGTTGTAGCAATAGATGTTCCTTCTGCATCATCCCGAAGTTAAGGGGGGCTTATCGGAGCCGTGATCCCGCCTCAGTTGTTGCGGAGGTAGCGAGGTTGGCGGAGGCGGGGGTGCGGGAGGTGAACCTGGTGGCTCAGGATACCACCTTCTATGGACGGGATCTTGAGGGGATCAACCTTCTTCCTTGGCTACTCACCCAGCTGAACGAGATCAAAGGGGTGCGATGGATAAGGCTTCTTTATTCCCATCCTGAACATTTGGATGAAGCTACCATAGAGGCGGTCGCCTCATTGGATAGGGTGGTGCCATATCTCGATCTTCCTTTCCAGCATTCGAGTAAGAAGGTGCTTGCGCTTATGGGGAGGGAAGGAAATGGGGATCGTTTCCTTGAGCTTATCGAGCGGGTGAGAAGAAGGATTCCTGGGGTAGTGCTCAGGACGAGTCTGATCGTTGGGTTTCCCGGTGAGGAGGAGGCCGACTTTAGGAAGCTTCTTTCCTTCGTTTCTCAGGCTTCCTTCGATCATCTTGGCGCCTTTATCTACTCTCCTGAGGAAGGGACAAGGGCTTATGCTATGGGCGACCCGATACCGTATGAGGTGAAGGAGGAGAGGCTCTCTACTCTGATGGAGCTTCAGCAAGAGATATCCCTCAGGAAGAACCAGCGATATGTCGGGAGGAAGGTTGAGGTATTGGTTGAGGAGAAGGGGGAGCTTTCACTCGGAAGGATGGCTACCCAGGCGCCAGAGGTAGATGGTGGGGTGGTAATTGTTGGAGGAGAGGTTACCCCTGGAGATTTCTCCTTGGTGGAGATCGATGAGGTTACCGAATACGATTTAGTGGGGAGGGCTGTTAGATGAAAAATAAGGATCCAGTAAGGAGTGAAGGTAATAAACTTTCTTATATCATAGCCACCTTTTTCGGCGTGGGCTACACCCCCGTTGCTCCAGGTACGGCAGGGACTTTGGCTACCATTCCTTTGTATCTACTTTTTGCCTTTTTTCTTTCTCCCCTCTATTATGCTATAATAAGTATAGTCCTTTTCTTTATTGGGATTTTCACCGCCGAAAAGGTTTCCAATCAAGAGAGGGGGGACGACCCGAAGATAGTGGTGATAGATGAGGTGGTGGGGTATTTGGTGGCGATGTTTTTATTGCCTCTGAGCTTTACCAACATCGTTTTGGGCTTTTTTTCGTTTCGAGCGTTTGATGTGATAAAGCCACCTCCTGCCCGCCAGTTCGACAGGATGAGCGGTGGTTTTGGGATAATGATGGACGATGTGATGAGCGGGTTATATGCCAATCTCTTTTTACGGGTTTTATTTTATTTATTAAGATGAGGACGGAACTTCTGATAATAGGGTCTGAGCTTCTTTCGGGAACCAAGTGGGATACCAATTCCCATCTGATTATTCGGGAGCTCTCCCGCTTTTCCCTCGTTCCTCATCGGGTTACCATCCTCCCGGATGAGAAGGATAGGATAATAAAGGCTTTTTCCACTGCTTTTTCTGACTCCGATCTGGTAATAACTACCGGGGGGCTTGGTCCTACTATAGATGACCTTACTGTTCAGGCGTTGTCTGAAGCTTTTGGGAAACCGCTTAGGATGAACGAGGAGGTTCTGGCTGCTATCGAGGACCATTTTGCTCGTCGTGGCCTTTCGATGCCTGAGAATAATAAGAAACAGGCGCTCATCCCCGAAGGGGCGGAGCCCCTTCCCAATAGGATTGGTACTGCCCCCGGGATCTGGCTCCCTCTTGAGGGGAAGGTTTTCGTCCTTCTCCCCGGCGTTCCTGCTGAGGCAAGGATGATGTTTTTAAACGAGGTTGCCCCTCGGCTTGAAAGCCTCCTCTCCCGTTCTGGGGAGTTGGTGCGGCGGGTGCTTCGGGTGGTTTCCCTCTCGGAATCGGCGGTCGATGAACGAGCAAAGGACCTCCTTACGAGCTCTAAGATTGAGTGTGGGATAATAGCTTCTCCAGGCGAGATCGAGATTCATCTTCAGGCTCGGGGTAAAGAGGAGATAGAGGAGCTTAAGTGGCTCGAGGAAGAGCTTTATCGGCGGTTTGGGGATGATATCTTCGGCGTTGATGAGGATACCTTGGAGGCGGTAGTGGGGATGCTTCTTCGGAAAGAAGGGGGGACCTTAGCGGTTGCTGAATCCTGTACTGGTGGACTGCTTGGAAGCCGGATAACCGATGTCCCGGGGAGTTCCGATTACTTTCTCCTCGGAGTGGTGGCTTATAGCAATCGGGCTAAGGTGGAGCTTCTCGATGTAAGCCAGGATCTCATAGAGAGTTATGGGGCAGTTAGTGAAGAAGTGGCTAAAGCGATGGCTTTGGGGGTGAGGAAGAAGGGAGATGCCGATTACGGTATAGGGATCACCGGGATCGCCGGTCCATCAGGGGGGACGGAGGAGAAGCCGGTGGGGCTCGTTTATATCGGTCTTTCCACAAGGTCTAAGACCTTTGCGAGAAGATTTGTCTTCTCTGGAGAGAGGCTTAGGATAAAGAGATTTGCCACCCAGATGGCGCTCGATATTTTAAGAAGGGAACTTCTGAAGCATCAGGATTAGGGGAGGTGGATGATGGTAATAAAGGGCTTGATCACGGTGGCGATCGCTTATCTTATGGGATCGATCCCCTTCGGCTATATCATCTATCGGATGAAGAAGGGAGGGGATATCCGGGAGGTGGGAAGCGGTAATATCGGAGCGACCAATGTTGCGCGGTTTTTAGGGAAAGAGGGTTGGCTTTTTACCTTCAGTTTAGACCTTCTGAAAGGGTTTCTCGCTGTGTTAATTGCTAGGTTTCTCTCTCTTGAGCCGATATGGATCGCTTCCTCTGGTATTGCTGCCATTTTGGGCCATAGCTTTCCCCTCTACATTGGTTTTCGTGGTGGGAAGGGGGTGGCTACCTCCTTAGGAGTTTTTATTGCCCTTGCTCCTATTGCTGTTCTTCCCGCCCTTGGTATATTTGTCTTGCTTGTTTCCTTGTTTCACTATGTCTCCTTGGGTTCGATGAGTGCCGCTTTTTCTTTTCCTTTTTTCGTACTTTTATTCAATTATCCCGGGGAGATTGTGATCGGTGCCTTTGTCTGTGCAGGACTTATTATCATTCGTCATAAAGACAATCTAATACGACTCCTCCGCGGTGAGGAAAATAGGGTGTTTCAGTAAGTAAGGACCTAAGGAGGTATTGATGAGGAGGATTGCGGTCATTGGGGCAGGAAGCTGGGGCACCGCCCTCGCTATTCATCTCGCTAAATTAGGGCATCAAGTACGGGTCTGGGTATATGAGGAGGAGTTGACTTCCCTGATGAGGGAGAAGCGGGTAAACGAATGGTATCTTCCCGGTTTTTCACTTCCTTCCTCGATCGAGCCAAGCCATTCCCTAAAGGAGGTGCTTACTGATGCTGAGATCGTCCTCTCTGTTACCCCATCCCATGTCTTGCGTGGGGTTTACCAGAAGATGCTCCCTTATCTCTCTTCCGATATGGTTTTCGTAAGTGCTACCAAAGGGATAGAGAATACCACCAATATGCGGATGAGCGAGGTGATAAGTGAGGTGGTAGGGGAGAAATTTTCTCCTCCACTGGCTGTTCTTTCTGGTCCCAGCTTTGCCCTCGAGGTGGCGAAGGAACATCCCACCGCGGTGGTGGTCGCCTCTTCGGATGCTGATCTGGCTCGTCTCATTCAGCGCGAGTTCTCCTCCTCCTATTTCAGGATCTACACCAATAATGACCTCATAGGGGTGGAGTTGGGAGGCTCGTTTAAGAACATAATTGCTATAGCTGCGGGTATCATCGATGGTCTTGGGTTCGGTTCGAATACGATCGCCGCTTTGGTCACTCGGGGGCTGGCGGAGATGGTACGGTTGGTGGTCGCTCTTGGAGGGCGAGCGGAGACCGCCTATGGTCTTTCTGGGATGGGTGATTTGGTTCTCACCTGTACCGGTGGGTTGAGCCGGAATAGACGCCTTGGGGTAAAGCTTGGTGAGGGACTTAGCCTTTCCGAGGCGACGGCGAATACCCGGATGGTGGCGGAGGGAGTTAAGACGACCAAATCGGTTTATGATATTGCGGGAAATATTGGAATAGAGATGCCTATTACAGAACAGGTTTATCAGATACTCTATAATGATAAAGATCCGAGGAGGGCGATAAAGGATCTTATGGAGAGGGAGTTGAAAAGCGAATGAGGCGAAGTTGAATGGCTAAAAGACGAGGGAAGATCGTATATTCTGTTCTTGTCGTTCTTTTGTTAGTGGGTATGATCCCTTTACTTATCTCTGCCTGGCGATTGATCAAAATAAATCGAGACATCCTTGAGACGGACCAAAAGATAATTCAGCAGAATATCGCTTCCTCTATCGCTGAGGAGGTCTCTCTTTATCTCGAAGGGATGAAGGCATCGCTCAGGAATATCGCCCGTTCCCTGGAGGTGACGCTTGCCTCCCGGGGTGGACAGTGGTTCAGCAAGAGGGAGCTATCCCAGCTTCTTCGTTATTACATTGCCCAATACCCCAACCTCCGGAAATTGGTGGTAGTGGATCTTAGGGGGAAGGGAAGTGAAGTGGGTTATTCTTTTTCTGATCCAGAGATTGAGCAGGCACTGAGACAAGGATATATGGTAGCCCGCGAGGGGGAGGAGTTTCTCAGTAGTACTCATCTCATATTCAACCTCAAAGAGACCGTTGTCCTTTATTCCCTGCCGATAAAGGATAGGGGTAAGGTAGTGGGGGTGATTTCAGCGATAATAAGCCTCACCCCCATTCAACGGGTAATCGATCAGCGGAGTAAGTTCGGTCATACCATCTATGCCGTTGATGCCGATGGTAAACTTTTCGCTCATTCCAATCTGGCTGAGGTTCTGAAAAGGCAGGGGATGAGAAAGAGGGTTATCGTTGCCGATTTCTTTCGGGCTGGGGGAAGGGCTTCTATTACTCGGTCTTTCGTTGTAAGGGAAGGAGGAGGTAAAGTCCGCTATTTAGGAACATCGATACCGATTCCCGGACTTGAGTGGGGGGTGTTTGTCGAGATGCCGGAGAAGGTGGCTTACTATTCTGTTTATTCGATGATAAAACAAACGAGTAGCTGGGTGATTGCCACCATTATCGCTGTTGTCATCGTGAGCATTCTCTTCGCCCGGAGGATTACTGGTCCGATCGATGAGCTTGCCCGGGGGGCGAGGATTTTTGGTAAAGGGGATTTCTCTCAGAAGATAAAGGTGGCGGTTAAGAACGAGCTTGGGGAGCTTGCCGAAACGATGAACTCTATGGCAGAAGCGTTAGCCCGACATATCAGACAGATAAAACAGGCGCTTATCAAGAACGAAGAGCTTTTTATGGGTACCATAAAGATGATCTCCGCTGCTGTTGACGAGAAGGATCCATATACCAGGGGTCATTCAGAGAGAGTGAGTACCTTAAGCGTTGCTATTGGGCGGGAGCTCGGACTTTCTGAGGAGGAGATAAGGAAAGTGGAGATAGCAGCTATCCTTCATGATGTGGGGAAGATAGGCATCGATGATGCCCTTCTCAAAAAACCGGAAGGGCTGACCCCTGAGGAGTATGAGAGACTAAAGCAGCACCCGCTAAAGGGGGCGAATATCCTTTCTCCGGTTCGGGAACTCGCCGAGATGATACCGGGGATGCTCTATCATCACGAGAACCTTGATGGAACAGGTTATCCTATGGGACTTAAGGGAGAGGAGATACCACTCATCGCCCGGATAATCGCTGTTGCCGATGCCTTCGATGCAATGACTTCGGAGCGTCCATATCAGAGAGCGATGGAGCCAGAGGCAGCGATAAAGCGTCTTTTTGATCTTTCGGAGACCAAGTTTGACCCGAAGGTGGTTGCTGCTCTTCTCTCCGCCTACGAAAAGGGGATAATAAAGGTGCAGAGGAGGGACGATAGCTCCCTCAAGATCGACATCGATGAGAAAAACGAGGGAGATCTAAGGGGGGAATTTTATGAGGAAAGGAAATAGCGTTTGGTTGTTTTGGTTTTTCCTTTGTTTCTCAGTGGTTTTCTTATGTTTCTGTTCTTCTGGGAAGAAGAAAACCACTATCCCAGAAGCGATGAGCAACGATCCGTTATATTATTATCAATTGGGGGATGAACATTTCAAAGCGGGTCGTTTTGGCAAGGCGATAGTTGCCTTCAAGCGTTCTATCGAGCTCGATCCGGAGAACCCGGTAACCTACAATTATCTCGGATTTGCCTATTTCTTCAATCGGCAGTATAAAGAAGCTATTTCTGCTTTTAAAAAGGCGCTTGAGCTCAGCCCGAGCTATGCCGATGTATATAACAATCTGGGGATGGTTTATAAGGAGATAGGGGAGAGGGAGAAGGCGAAGAATGCTTTCCGCCGTGCCCTTCAATTCCCCTCTTATCCCAATCCAGAAAGACCCTATTTTAACCTGGGAAATATGGCGGTCGAGGACAGGGACTACGAGGAGGCAGCCTTTCTTTTTCGAAAGGTGATAGAGGTGGCTCCGAGGATGGCGGAGGCGCATGAGCGATTGGGGTTTGTTTTGGAGAAGTTAGGGAAGAGTGATGAGGCGCTTAAGGAATATAAAAGGGCGGTGGAACTTAAGCCGAGGCTTCCTTTAGCCAATTTCCATTTAGGGGCTCTCTATTTTCAATTAGGAAATTATGAGAAAGCGAAGTATTACCTCTACGAGGTGATCAACATCGTCCCAGGTTCAACACTGAGTAAGGAAGCCAAAACGATCATCAAGAAGATTAAGGAGCGGGAGTAAGGAACGCTCAGGGGGTAGGGTGGATCGGGATGTGCCTTACATAAAGCGAGCCCTTAGGCTCGCCAGGAGAGGGATGGGAACTACCAACCCCAACCCGATGGTGGGGGCGGTACTGGTTAAGAATGGGCGGGTCATCGGTGAGGGGTATCACCGTCGTCCGGGCGAACCCCATGCCGAAGTACTGGCTATTCGTAATGCGACAGAGGACCCTAAGGGAGCGGAGTTATATCTCAATTTGGAGCCCTGTTGTCATTATGGGAGGACCCCTCCCTGTGTTGACCTCATCATATCCTCGGGGATAAAGCGGGTAGTCGCCTCCATTCCTGACCCCAATCCTTTGGTTAATGGCCGTTCCTTTGAGAAATTGCGGGCAGCGGGGGTGGAGGTCAGGGTTGGTGTGCTTTCTGCCGAGGCAACCAGGCTTAATGAGAGGTTTATCTATTTTATGAAACGGGGGAAATCGTTTGTCCTCGTAAAGGCAGCGCTCACCCTTGATGGAAAGATAGCCTCCGCTTCTGGGCGTTCGGAGTGGATTACAGGTGAGAAGGCTCGCCGGTTTGTCCATCGGTTGCGCTATCAATACGATGGAATACTGGTTGGGGCGCGAACGGTGATCATTGACGATCCCCTCCTTACCATCCGTTATTATCCGAAAAGGAAACCTCTTTTCCGTATCGTTCTCGATGCCTCACTTAGGGTTCCTGAGGAAGCGAGGCTCTTCTCCACAAAGGATGAGGGACCCATCCTTGTGTTTACCACTGATGCTGCTCCACAAGACAAAGTAAAGAGGTTGCAAAAAAAGGGGATAGAGCTGATAATAGTGAAGGGAAGTGAAAGGAGGGTTTTTCTTCCCGAGGTTATGGATGTGCTCAAGGATAGAGGGGTGCAGAGTTTGATCGTGGAGGGAGGCAGTGAGGTGATCGGTTCTTTTCTTGCTGCCGGTTTAGCGGTGAAGCTTCTCCTCATCTATTCTCCTCGGATATTGGGAGGAGAGAGGGCGGTTCCTCTGGTTCGGGGTGTTGGAGAGCGGATGATGGATGAGGCTTTTCGGGTTTATCATCTCTCCTCATTTCGTCTGGGAGAGGATCTGGCGGTAGAGGGATATTTCATTCCGGAGGTTTAGGGATGTTTACCGGCATCGTGGAAGAGGTAGGGAAGGTAGTTGAACTTAGCGTTACCTCATCTGGAGGGAAGATAATCATCTCCACCCCTAAGCTCGCCGGGACTATGAAGATGGGGGAGAGCCTGGCGGTGAACGGTGCTTGTCTCACCTTAACTGATATCCGAAACGAGACGGTAAGCGCCGATATCAGTTTAGAGACATTGAGGAGAACGACCATTGGTTCTTTAAGGCGTGGAGATCCGGTTAACTTGGAGCGGGCACTCCGAGTGGGAGAACCATTAGGAGGGCATTTGGTTTTAGGGCATATCGATTTTGTGGCGGAGGTTATTGGATTTAGGAAGGAAGGTGAGGCTCAGATTATGAGGATCGCTATACCATCGGGAGAAGAGCGTTTCTTTGTAAAGAAGGGCTCGGTGGCGGTTGATGGGGTCAGTCTCACCGTATCTGGGCTTTCTGATAGTTATTTCGAGGTCACCCTTATCCCCTTTACTCTGAACGAGACAACTCTGGGTAAGAGGAAAATGGGGGATAAGGTGAACATAGAATGTGATATCATTGGAAAATATGTGGTGCGGTTTTTGGAAGGAAGAAAGGAACAGGGGCTTAGTATCGACTATTTAATGGAGCAGGGGTTTTAAAATGAGCGAGAGGGCAAAGCTTCGCTTCGATTCTATTGAGGATGCCCTTGAGGATATAAAACGGGGTAAGATGGTCATCGTCTTGGATGACGAAGATCGGGAGAACGAGGGCGATCTCACCATAGCAGCTTCTAAGGTTACCCCGGAGGCGATAAATTTTATGGCGAAATATGGCCGGGGTCTAATATGTCTTGCGATGACCAGAAAGAGGCTTGAGGAACTTGAGATCCCCTTAATGGTGCGGGAGAACACCGCCCGTTATGGGACTGCTTTTTGTGTTTCCATAGACGCGCGAGAGGGGATAACCACGGGAATTTCCGCCTCTGACCGAGCGACCACCATTCTGAAGGCTATCGATCCCAATACCAAGCCGGAGGACCTCGCCCGTCCTGGGCATATCTTCCCCTTAATGGCTCAGGAAGGAGGGGTGCTGAAGCGGGCGGGGCAGACTGAGGCGGCGGTTGATCTGGCAAGGCTGGCAGGACTTTATCCTGCGGGTGTCATCTGCGAGATAATGAGTGACGATGGGACGATGGCTCGGGCGCCGGAGCTTATAGAGTTTGGTAGGAAGCACGGGATCAAGGTGATCACCATAGCCGACCTGATCAAATATCGGATGAGGGCGGAGAGGTTTGTGAGGCGGATCGCCTCCCCCCGTCTTCCCACCAAGTATGGTGAATTTCGTCTCTTTGCTTATGTGAACGAGCTCGACGGGAAGGAGCATATAGCCCTGGTTATGGGCGAGATAAAGCCCGAAGATGAGGTGCTGGTTCGTGTTCACTCCCAGTGTCTTACTGGGGATGTGTTTGGTTCGCTTCGTTGTGATTGTGGGGATCAGCTCCATATGGCGCTCGAGATGATCGCCAAGGAGGGAAAGGGGGTGCTTCTCTACCTGAAGCAGGAAGGGAGGGGAATAGGGCTTCTGAACAAGCTTCGAGCTTATGAACTTCAAGACAAGGGGAAGGATACTGTGGAAGCCAATTTGTGCCTCGGGTTCAAGGCGGATGAGCGGGATTATGGGGTTGGCGCTCAGATATTGGCTGATCTTGGTTTGAGGAAGATACGGGTGATGACCAATAACCCGCGTAAGTTTATCGCCCTCAAGGGATACGGCTTGGAGATCGTGGAACGGGTTCCCCTTGAGGCTCCTCCTACTAAGTGCAATCGTGATTATTTGAAGACGAAGAAGGAGAAACTGGGGCATCTGATATCTTCGGTATAGCTATAGGACAATATGCTGATTTTTCTTGACAGAAGAGGTTATCTATTTTACAATTTTTTATGCAATTGAAGGTGATATTTGAGAAATGTCTGTTTCTGGCGGGCGGAGAAGGGTGTATTTTCTTATATAGAATTGCGATGGAGGAGGATGGATGTTATCGATTCGCTTGATGAGAATGGGAGCAAAGAAGAAACCGTTCTATCGGGTAGTAGTAGCCGAGAAGAGTATGCCTCGGGACGGTAGGTTTGTAGAGATATTAGGTTACTACAACCCTTTGACCGATCCACCGGAGATCAAGATAGATGAGGAAAAGTTATTCTCTTGGATCAAGAAAGGAGCCAAACCAACAGATACGGTGAGGAGTTTGATAAAAAGGGTAAAAGCTAAAGTGGGAAGCGATAGTTGATTAACATTTTAATGTTGTAACCAAACATCAGGAGGAGAGGCGATGAAAGAGCTAGTAGAAAAGATCGCTAAGGCTTTGGTTGATCATCCAGATCAGGTGTCGGTTACCCAGATCGATGGGGAGCAGACAACGGTTCTCGAGTTGAGAGTAGCTCCGGAAGATCTGGGGAAGGTCATTGGAAAGCAGGGTAGAACCGCCCGCTCCATCCGCACCATTCTGGGTGCTGCGGGGATGAAGCTGCGCAAGAGGTTCGTGTTGGAGATCCTCGAGTAGTATGCCCTCGGAGCGTCCTTCTGGAAAGGGTAAGCTCCTTCCTTTAGGGCGTATTGCTCGAACCCGAGGGAACAAAGGAGAGGTAGTAGTAGAGACTGGAAGCGAGGAGAAGGATCATTACTTAGCGCTAAGGCGGGCTTTTCTGTGTGATGAGGGAGGGGTTAAGTCCGTCTTAATAGAGCGAGTATGGATCCATAAGGGAAGCTTGGTTCTTAAGTTGAAAGGAGTTGATACTATCCCCGAAGCAGAGAGACTTCGGGGAAAGGAAGTATGGATAGAGGAGGCTGATCTCCCCGCCCTCCCGGGAGATCAGTTTTATATTTTTCAAATAGTAGGGCTTGAAGTTCGGGATAAGGAGGGTAATTTTCTCGGAAGGATCGAGGATGTTATCGAGACAGCGGGAGCAGATATCTGGGTGGTTCGGGGTGATCGGGAGATACTGATTCCGGCGGTAAAGGAGTTTATCCTCGAAGTAAAACCTGAAGAGGGAAGGGTGGTGGTAGAGCTTCCTGAGGGGTTAGTCGAGATATAATGATGAGAATAGTTATAGTCACCATATTTCCGGGAATGTTTGATTCCCCCTTCGCCTACGGAATGGTGAAGAGGGCACAGCAGAAGGGGCTGGTGGAGATAGAGGTTGTTGATCTTCGGGACTTCACTGAGGATAAACATCGGAGGGTGGACGATGAGCCCTATGGCGGAGGACAGGGGATGGTGTTGAAACCGGAGCCCATATTCAAGGCGGTAGAGGCAGTGCGTCGTTCGACTGAGCCGAGAAAAAGTGCGGTGGTCCTTCTTTCCCCCCAAGGGAAGAGGCTCGATCAGAAGGAGGTGGTTCGGCTTTCGGGGAAGGAGGAACTTATCCTCATTTGTGGTAGATATGAAGGGGTGGATGAGCGGGTGCGGGAGGGACTTATAACCGATGAGATCTCGATAGGGGATTATGTTATAAGCGGAGGCGAAGTGGCGGCGATGGTTTTGGTGGAGGCGGTGGTAAGGCTCATTCCTGGGGTAGTTGGTGATGAGCAGTCGGTAAGGGAGGAGTCGTTTATCACCGGTCTTCTTGATTATCCCTCTTATACCAGACCCCCTTCCTTCCGAGGAATGGATGTGCCGTCGGTTCTCCTCTCGGGGAACCACGAGGAAATAAGAAGATGGCGGAGGAGAAAGGCGCTTGAGAAAACGCTGAGCAAGCGTCCTGATCTAATAGATAAGGCAAGGTTGGATGAGGAGAGTAAAGAGATCCTCTCGGAACTTATAGGAGAACAAGTAGGTAAAATAGAGGGTGAAAGGCAATGATGGATCTAATAAGAGATGTGGAACAAGAGCATTTGAAAAACAATCTTCCCGATTTTAATCCTGGAGATACAATTAGGGTTCACATCAAGGTAAAAGAAGGGGAAAAGGAGCGGATTCAGGTCTTTGAAGGGGTGGTTATCGCCAAGAGGGGTGGCGGAACACGGGCGACATTTACCGTACGGAAGATGTCGTTTGGAATAGGGGTAGAGCGGATATTCCCCCTTAACTCTCCTGTTATCGAGAAGATAGAGATCAAAAGAAGAGGGAAGGTGGCGAGAGCGAAGCTGTATTATCTTAGAAGTAAGAAAGGGAAGAAGGCTCGGGTCAAAGAAGCCTCGCGTTATTAAAAACGGGGGGTTTATGGCGAGTAGAGAAAGTGAGTTAACTCGCTTTTTGGAACTTAAGGAGTACGATTTGAGAATCAGAAGGGGAGAGGATCATCTTCTCCTCGCCGGGGTTGACGAGGCGGGAAGAGGATCGCTTTGTGGCCCGGTAGTAGCAGCAGCGGTTATTCTTCCCGGTGATTTTTTCCTCCTTGGCGTTGATGACTCGAAGAGGCTCTCGCCCAGGAGGAGGGAAGCTCTTTTTAGAAAGATATTGAGGGGGGCGGTGTGTTGGGCAATAGGTGCCTCTTCCCCTTACGAGATAGATAGGTTGAACATCAAGAGGGCAGCGGAGAAGGCGATGAGAGAGGCGGTGTTGCGGCTCAAGATAAAGCCCTCTCTCGTTTTGGTCGATGGTTTTCCCCTTTCCGATCTTCCGTTTCCTCAGGTTCCTGTAGTGGGTGGTGATGGTAAGAGCCTCGCCATTGCTGCTTCCTCCATCATCGCCAAGGTGGTGCGGGACAGGATGATGGTTTATTATCATAGGAGATATCCCTGTTATGATCTCATCCATAATAAGGGGTATGGTACCAAGCGCCATTTGGCGGCGCTCAGGGAGCAGGGTCCTTCCCCCATTCATCGTTTATCCTTCAATTGGAGGGGATGAGGTTTGGATAAAGGGAAGATAATTAAAAAAGCAGAAAAGCTGGTCAAGCAGGGGAAGCTGGAGAACGCGGTCCAGGAGTATCTCAAGGTCCTTAAGGATAATCCGAATGATTGGGCAGTGGTGAATATCGTAGGAGACCTCCTTGTACGGTTGGAGAAGAAGGAAGAGGCGGTAACCTACTTCAAAAAGCTGGCTGATCATTATGAGAAGGATGGCTTCTACCTCAAGGCGATCGCCATTTATAAGAAGATCGTTAAGCTTATGCCGAACAGCCTCCCCGACTGTCTTAAGTTAGCCCAACTCTATGTAGAACAGGGGCTTCCTATGGAGGCGAAGAGCTACTATATGAAGGTAGCTCAAGATTATCTCTCCCTTGGCAAGAGCTCTGAAGCACTTGAGATATATCAAAAGCTGGTGAACATTGACCCGAGCGATGTGCACTTGAAGTTGAAATTGGCTGAGCTTTACCAGAAGGAGAAGAACCCAGCGCGGGCGGTAGCTGACCTTATTGCTCTTGGTGATAAGGCACTTGAGGAGGGAAGGATCGCTGAAGCGAGGATGGTTTTTAAGAAGATCCTCGATATTCAGCCGAAGAACCCCGATGCCACCTTCAAGCTTGCCGAGATCTACTGTCGCGAGGGAATGAATGAGAAGGCACTCGCCCTCTTTGGCACCCTCATCCAGGATGATCCGGATAATGTAAAACTTCTTGCCGGGATGGGGGATATCTATCTTCGAATGGGGAGACTTCGGGAGGCGAGGGAGGTTTTCGAGCGGGTGACCCAGCTTAAGCCGGATGATGTTATGGCTAAGCTTCAATTGGGTTTGGTCGCTCTTGAGGAGGGAGATGTTGACAAAGCATTTGAGCTGATGGAGCCAGCTATAGATGAGAAGCTCGGGAAGCTGGAATATGATAAAGTCAAGATCTACCTTTCCCAGCTATTGAAGAAGAACGAGCGTCATGCCCCCACCTTGGAGAAATTGGTCAAGCTTTATACTGTAACCAGCGATGTAGCCTCACTCGTTAAAACTTTAAAGGTTCTTTCTGAGATCTACCTTGAAAAAGGGGATTATCACCGAGCCTTTCCCGTTTTGGAAAGACTCTGTGAATTGGATCCAGATAATGAAGAATATGGAAAGAAGCTTCATCTTATTCGGGCGGAACTTAGTAAAGAGAGGGAGGAGGGTGAAACGGGATCGGAAGGGACGATGGTAGAAGAGAAGGAAGAGGTTGAGGAGGAAGAAGAGATTGCGGAGGAGAAAGAGGTGAAGAAGCCCGAAGCTGCCCAGCCACCTATAAGTGGTATGGCCCTTCGGGAATTTACTAAAGAAGAGCAACAGCAGATAAACAACGCTGTGGTGGAAGCGGAGATATTCATAAAATATGGACTGATAGACAAAGCGGTGGATAAGATCACCTCTCTTTTCCCCGATTGTTACCACAGTCCCCCTCTTCATGAGACTTTAAAGAAGGCATATTTGGAAAAAAAGGATTATGAGCAGGCGGCGAAGGAGTATGCTATTTTGGTAAGACTGCACCAGTCGAAGGGAGAGGAGGATAAAGCAAAAGCAGAGGAGAAAGAGGCGAGGGATACCATTCCCGAAGCCTCACTTTTCGATAAGGCGCTTGAAGAGCTCAAAGTGCTTGCTCCTCCTATCGAACCAGATATGCTGGTGGAGGAGGAGGATAGAGTGCCTTTCGTGGATGGGATGACATCAGTTGAGAGATCTCGTTCTTATCTTACCCCGCCACCTGTAGCGAAGGGAGAAGGGAAAGGAAGGGAAGAGCCGGTATTAGCGTCTCTGCCAGAGGAGGAAAAACAGCTCACGCCATTAGTCTCCTCAACCGAGAAGAAGGAAGCCGGAGTGAAGACGGCTACCCCTCCTCCAGAGCCTGAACCAGTTTCCCAAGCTGGGACCCCTGTGGAGGAGGAGGCGGGGCTTGTTTCGGTTTCGGAGAAACTTCTTGAACGGTTGGAGGAGGTCGATTTTTACATCGATCAGGGCTTTCCTCGAAATGCTAAAGAGCTTCTTAAGAAGCTTTACTACCAGTTTCCCGATAACCCGGAGGTCCTCTCCCGGATGTCGCGAGTTGGGCTTGATCCCGCCTCCCTGCCTCAGTTAGAGGAGATTGAGGAGGAGAAGCCAACCCCCTTTACCGCTGAGGTGGAAAGGGGGCTCGCTAACGCTTTTGAGCGGTATGAGCCAAGTTCTCCAGTAGGAATATCTGAAGGAAAAGTTATAGCCTCAGAGAGTGATCTCTTTGCCGAGGAGGAGAGTTTCTTTAATCTGAGTCAGGAACTTGGTGAGGATTTCTTGGAAGGGGTTACCCCTTCCCCGGAGCTTTCTGCCCAGGATGAGGAGGTAGAGAAGGAGGAGCTTATCTCCGAGATAAAGGGGGAGATAGGAAAGAGTATTACTGAGGAGGATTATCAAACCCATTACAACCTTGGGATAGCTTATAAGGAAATGAAGCTTATCGATGAGGCTATTGGGGAATTTCAGGTTTCCTTGAAGAGTGAGGCTTTATATATTGAGAGCTGTTCTATGCTCGGCATCTGCTTTATGGAGAAGGGGATGCCGGAGATCGCTATAAAATGGTTCGAAAAGGGGTTGGAAAAGGCAACTGGTAAAGAGAAGGAAGGACTTCTCTATTATTTGGCTCAAGCCTATGAGCTAACCGGCGATATAAAAAAAGCTCTCGAGATCTATCGAGAGCTTTTCAACCTTAACCCCCAATTTCAGGATGTCGCTCAACGGATCAGAAACCTTGAGCGATAAACCCCTACGCCTTTGCCTTTGTTCCCACCTTTCTAAGCAATATCTCCCACTCTTGATCAACCCTTTTTTGGATTTCCTGGTAATCCTTAGAGGTGAGATGGGCGAATCTCTTTTGGGGTTTTAAGTACTCCTCTACCGGTATTCCTTGAGGTTCAATATTAATGGTGTAATTTAATCCGTTTTCCACTTCGTAAATGGGGAACACCTTGCTATGGACGGCGAGACGAGCCATCTTTATCGATATCTCCGAAGGTATCTTCCACCCAGGAGGACAGGGGGCGAGGATGTGGATGAATTTGGTTCCTTTTATCTCTTTCGCCTTTTTTATCTTCCTAATAAGATCCTCAGGATAAGCTACGGTGGCGGTAGCGGTATAAGGTATTCGGTGAGCTGCCATTATTTCCACGATGTTCTTTTTCTGTTCCTCCTTGGGGAACTCGTAGGGGGTGGTTGTGGTCCAGGCGCGATAGGGAGTGGCTGAGCTTCTTTGGATACCGGTGTTCATATAGGCTTCGTTGTCATAACAGATGTAGATTATATCTTCGTTCCTCTCCGCTGCTCCAGAGAGCGCCTGAAACCCAATGTCGAAGGTGCCACCATCACCTGCCCAGGCGAGGACATTAACATCCTTTTCCCCTTTTACATCGAGGGCAGCGCGGATACCGCTGGCAGTCGAAGCAGCGGTCTCGAAGGCGATATGGATAAGAGGGACGCGGACTGAAGAATAAGGAAAGGGAGCAGCGATTATCGACCAACAGCAAGCAGGTAGCGCTATGATGGTTTTCTCCCCGAGTGCTTTTAGGACATATCTCATTGCTAAAGCCCCACCACAACCAGGGCAGGCTAAGTGTCCTGAGGTTACAAGTTCTACTTCCGGTATTCTCATAGTTTTACCCCCATCCAGATGATATCGCTTTCGGGCTTTTGAGCCTTGAGCGTTTTTTTCGCGATTTCGGTAATCAACTCCGGGGTTATATCCCGTCCCCCGAGTCCGGTGACATAGCCGAAGATCGTGGGTTTCTTTTCGATCTCCGTTCCATAAATGGTGGACTTTATCTCCTCAGCGAATATCCCTCCATGACCATAGGAGATATTTCTGTCTATTACCGCCACTTTTTCTGCCTTTTTCAAGGCGCTTAGTACCTTCTCTTTAGGGAAGGGGCGAAACATCCTGATCTTTACCATTCCCACCTTTTCTCCTTTACTTCGGAGATCGTCCACCACTACCCGGGTGGTAGCGGAGACAGTGGAGGAGGTCACTATGATGAGTTCCGCATCATCGGTTCGATATTCCTCAACCAGCCCATATCCCCTTCCGAATTGTCTCTTGAACTCGTTATCCACCTCCTCCGCCACCACAATCGCCTCCTCCATTGCTTTTTCCATCTTGTAGCGGAACTCCATATAGATATCTGGGGCACAGAGCCCACCGAAGGCATGAGGATCGTTCACATCGAGTTTGTACTTCGGTCGATATGGAGGGAGGAAGCGGTCCACCTCTTTTTGATCTGGGATATCCACGGGTTCCGAGGTATGGGATAAGAAGAAAGCATCAAGGATCACCATGGAAGGTAGAAGCACCTTTTCTGATATCTTGTATGCTTGGATTATGGTGTCAAGCACCTCCTGGTTGCTCTCACAGTAAAACTGGAGCCAACCGGTATCCCGCTGGGAGAGGGAGTCATTTTGATCCACCCATATCGACCAACCTGGCGCCATTGCCCGGTTTACATTCGCCATCACTATGGGTAGTCTGGCGCCAGCTGCCCAGTGAAGGAGTTCGTGCATCAGGGCAAGTCCGTGGGAGGAGGTGGCGGTGAACGCCCTTGCTCCAGTGGCGGAAGCACCAATACAGCTTGCCATCGCCGAGTGTTCCGATTCTACCTTGAGGAATTTGGCGGCTAACTTCCCCGAGGCGCACATCTCGGAAAGCTCCTCGACGATCTGGGTCTGGGGAGTGATGGGGTAAGCAGCGATGACCTCGACCCGGGAGAGCATCGCGCCGTAAGAGACGGCATGGTTCCCAACTATTACCTTCTTCATCTTTCTACCTCCTTAAAGCTCATCGCCGCTCTGGGGCATTCATTGACGCAGAGAAGGCACCCCTTGCAGTAACCGTAATGGAGACGGTAGCCTCGACCATCGGGAAGTGGCTGAATGGCGGCATCAGGACAAACCGTATAACAGTTGCCACACATATTGCACACCCCGCAATGGAAGCAGCGGGAGGCTTCTTCCTTCGCTTCGGTCGGGGAGTATCCCCTTCTTTCATCCGGTGCTTTCCCTTCGTTCTTTTCGAAGTAGGCGAGGTTGAGCTCGGAGAAGGAGGCTATATGATCACTCCTTTTTATCTTTTCCCCGCAGTACTTACGGAAAGAGAGGGGACCGTTTTCACCTATTTTTAGCTGCTCTGGCTTAAACTCTTTTTTCGAGATGAAACAATCCACCACTATCGCTCCTCTCTTTCCCTCCGCTACTGCCGAGGCTATATCGCCCTCCTTGAGGGCAAGGGCAAAAACGCCGGGGATATCTGTCTCGAGAGAGCTATCTTTTTTGGGCTTTATTGGCTTTTCTGGAGGGTAGCCTAAAGCGAGTAGTATCGCCTGGTAATCATTTCTGAGGTCCTCTAAGGAGATGGATTCGCCCAGCTTTCTGCCAGTGATAATGTTTACGCCAACTTCCTCGATAAAGGCGACTTCCTTCTCAAGAAGCTTCTGAGGCAGTTTTTTAAGACCAATGGCACGAAGGGCACCGCCAAGTTCTTCTTCCTGTTCGAAGAGATCGACCTTGTACCCGAGAAGGGTAAGGAAATAGCCGGCGGAAAGACCGATAGGACCACCGCCGACTATCGCCACTTTACCTTCCCTTTCTTTCCCCTTCTCGATGGGAATATCCCTTTCAAGGCCGAACTCAGCCACCATCCGCTCAATAGCCCGGATGGCTAAGGCTCTATCGAACCTTCCCCTATTGCAAACCTTCTCACAGGGATGAGGACAAATCGCCCCGCAGATTGCTGAAAACGGGTTCTCCTTTCTCAAGAGGAGATATGCCTCTTCAAATTTCCCCTCCCCTACTAACCGCATCATTCCCTCGATGTCCACCGAGGCAGGGCATTGATTATTGCAAGGAGGGGTTTTATCCTCAAAAAGAGGCATCATATACCGCCAACTACCGGTTCTGTTTACCGTGGCGATCCCGAGGGATATCGGTGTTGGCGGGAGATCCTTTGCTGAAGCGAACTCTATCTTCTCCTGTTTCTCATAAGGAGGCTTACTCATTTTTTGCTCCATTTCTTTTTACATAAGTTTTAAGGAAGGACTACTCGATTATAAGCCTCTTCCACTGCTTTTACATTCCCTTCAGGATCAAATGGTACCTCCTCCTTAACCGACTGTGTTAGCGCCCTGAGCCCCACCAGACCGGTTATCTTGGCAAATGCACCAAGTATCGCTGTGTTCACTATCGGGTTGGTTCGTGAACCAAGGTGGTTTCTCACTGCTATTCCGCTGGCATCCACAGTCGCCACTTTGAATCTTTCCATTAGATCGGGGTAATCGGAGGGTTTGTGCTTTGAGTTTATTAGAATCCATCCCCCGTCTTTGAGCCCTTGGGTTATATCGATCGCTTCGATGAGGGATGGATCGAGAACTACCAGGTGGTCTGGGTGGTATATTTGGCAGCGGAGGTGTATTGGCTTATCGTCTATTCGGGCAAAGGCGGTAACCGGTGCTCCCCGGCGTTCCACCCCAAAAGCGGGAAACGCCTGGACATATTTCCCTTCCCGGAATACCGCTGAAGCAAATAGCTTGGATGCTACCACTGCCCCTTGACCACCCCGCCCGTGGAACCTTATTTCGATCATTGGCTTCACCTCGTTCTGACGGATTTGATGAAGGGGGTTACACTGCCTCAACCCGCTCTACTTCAGGAACCTTTTCCTTTATCTGCCGTTCCACCGTAAGTTGAAGGGTAAGCTGCGCCATAGGACAACCACCACAGGCGCCAAGTAATCTTACCCGCACCACCTTATCCTTTATCTCCACCAGTTCTATATCCCCGCCATCTGCTTGAAGGGCGGGTTTTATCTCATTTATTGCCTCTCTTACCTTCTCTTCCATTGGTATCTCCCTTGGTTAAAATAAAGCTAACCCTCTCCCTTGGTAGAAGATAAGGGTTGAGGGATTGGATCCTCTTTCAAAGGGCGGAGGAAGAGTTTGATCGCTTCCTCCACCTTATCCACTGAGACGAGTGTCTCATTACATGGTCCCTTGGGGCGTTCGTTTATGATGCCGATCACCGGGGGAAGAACATCGAGTATCCCTTCCTCAAGCTCCCGCTCGCAAGCAACCGCTACGATCGCCTCACAGTGTGATTCTTTCACCCTCTTTCTCGCAAGCTCCCCACCATCGACAACGAAGGCAGGTATGCGGTACCTCTCGACCAGAGCTACTATCTCAGCGACAGGGCAGCGACCACATCTTTGGCAGTTTCTTATATCGCTCGCTAAGTCCACCTGACAATCCCTTTTCTGAAGACAGCGAGGAAGAAGGAGGAGAAGTTCTTTGTTCTCGAAGTGCTTTTTTTCTTTTCTAACCAAAAAGTTATTTACTTTTAGGAAGGCTCGAGTAATCCCTTCGGTGGGAAGGCGAAATACTTTACTAATGGATATAAGGAAGTGGAAGAAAACCTTTATGATGAATCTGACTACCTCTATTAAAAATGCCGTTTTTATGCCCATTATTTCAATTAAGCCTTAAGACCTCTTTCCTATCCCCCTCTCATAAGCCCTATCCTCCTACCTGAGAGTTAAGAGTCCGAGATAGGAACCTATATTACCAGCTGAGCCCCTTTTTGTCAATCGATTTATCCGGGAACCTTTTTCCTTCTCGGTTGTCTAAATAGGTGAGAAAGGAGGCGGGAATGAGTAGCGATTTCCTCCCTTTGCCCTTTGCAGTGAAAGCTGTTATGATAAGAACAGAATTTCCGCAAGAAACGGAGGAAGGGGTGGAACAGATAAGGGCGGGGGAGGAAGAGCTTATCCGTCGCTCCCTTGCCGGAGAGGAAGAGGCGTTCTCCAAGCTGGTGAAGGATAATGAGCGGTTTGTGTTTAATCTCGCCTATCGGATGATCGGTGACCGCGACGAGGCGTTCGACCTCACCCAGGAGGTATTCATAAGCCTGTATGAGAACCTTGATCGTTTCCGTCGTTGTTCATCGCTTCGTACCTGGCTCTACCGGGTGGTGATGAATCGTGCCATCAATGAATTGAAG